>Ga0180886_118_pt1 | contig 74857 bp, 78 predicted proteins | sample Deesub1362A_J573_FD_124183 | JGI IMG/M metagenome (GOLD analysis project Ga0180886, IMG submission 124183) | Candidatus Hydrothermarchaeota archaeon JdFR-18 | reverse complement strand
GTTTCAATCCTTGTTTTACTAGATCGACTTCTGCAACTGATAGAAAATTTGAGGTAATATCTGTTGATAAATATGTTTCAATCCTTGTTTTACTAGATCGACTTCTGCAACTGAAGATAATTTCTTTGAGTTGGAAAGACTATTAAGGAGTTTCAATCCTTGTTTTACTAGATCGACTTCTGCAACAGGCTTTAATGTGTATATATCAAGACCGTATGTCACAGTTTCAATCCTTGTTTTACTAGATCGACTTCTGCAACAAGTCTCATAGTGTTGAGGCAAAAAAAGAGGTTAAGGTGTTTCAATCCTTGTTTTACTAGATCGACTTCTGCAACTTACCTCTGGAAGCCTACGCTTAGTGCCTTTGCGTAGTGGTTTCAATCCTTGTTTTACTAGATCGACTTCTGCAACTTGTACGTATAGAAAAGAACTGGCTGGAATTCCGGCAATTGTTTCAATCCTTGTTTTACTAGATCGACTTCTGCAACGGTAAAAGCACTGAGATAAGGCTCCTCGGTAAATGCAAGTTTCAATCCTTGTTTTACTAGATCGACTTCTGCAACTTGTTTACACTCGGAATATTGAACAATAGCTTTATGGTGTTTCAATCCTTGTTTTACTAGATCGACTTCTGCAACAGAGATAAGGGACTGGCGAGAGATGCATCCGTTCAAGAGTTTCAATCCTTGTTTTACTAGATCGACTTCTGCAACTCTTTAATCCGCTCTCAAAATCACTATCGCTATCAACATGTTTCAATCCTTGTTTTACTAGATCGACTTCTGCAACCGTAGTCTTCAAAGTCTATCCGCCTGCTCACTGAGACGTTTCAATCCTTGTTTTACTAGATCGACTTCTGCAACTGCTAGGAATCTACATAAATATCAAGTCTTGGAAACGTTTCAATCCTTGTTTTACTAGATCGACTTCTGCAACTCGTCGACGTCCCTGCCGCTGAGGTGCACGTATACCCCGTTTCAATCCTTGTTTTACTAGATCGACTTCTGCAACCTGTATCCCCTGGCGGCTGCCATGCCTGTGCCGGTGGTTTCAATCCTTGTTTTACTAGATCGACTTCTGCAACGTATAGAGAGTCGGTATCGTCTATCTCGTCTGGGAGTTTCAATCCTTGTTTTACTAGATCGACTTCTGCAACAAGTTTTTATATATCCTCGTATATCTCGGTATATTATGGTTTCAATCCTTGTTTTACTAGATCGACTTCTGCAACGAAAAGGCTGGAGTTTTTGTCAACTCCGTCTTCGATGTTTCAATCCTTGTTTTACTAGATCGACTTCTGCAACACTACGAGGCCGCCAAAGCACGTGCCTCGTTTGAGTTGTTTCAATCCTTGTTTTACTAGATCGACTTCTGCAACGTGCAGTAATTTTGTTGAACATGGCCTGATGTATAAGGTTTCAATCCTTGTTTTACTAGATCGACTTCTGCAACAAAGAATTTCTCGCTCATATTCTAGATTGTGGAACATGTTTCAATCCTTGTTTTACTAGATCGACTTCTGCAACTATTAGTATCCTTAACTACTAGCGACCCTGTAGACTGTTTCAATCCTTGTTTTACTAGATCGACTTCTGCAACAGGCTATAAAATTCCTTATTTTCGCCTAAACTCGCCTGATTTTCCTCCTTTCAGAAGGCCTCTCAGGTGAGTCTCCTTTTTGCACCATCCTTTATAAAGACCTACCGAGAATTTATATTTTTCGGCTTTCTACAGTCTTCTACATAGGTTTATGTAAAAACACGAATTGCATCTCTTCTTCGATGACGTTTCTTTCGGGAGCCTTTCGAACCTTATTATGTCTTCCATCTCAAGGAGAATATTAGCTACCTTCTCCTTTAACTTTTGAGTAATTGAAACCCTGGCTGTAGAACCATCTACATATTTTATGTAACCGTAAGGCACTATCTTACCTAGCTCTTCTTCTATTGCCATTGCCTGCGCGACAAGCTGATACTTATGAGTATTGTATAGGTATTTTGGCTTTAAAGAGTATTTGAATTCTATTGGATAAGCCTTAGAGTTATCTAAAATAATGCAATCTACCATCGTATTGAAATGATACTTTCTTGAGGATAGCCTGACGCTGTATCTCTTAGGGAGCCTTGGCAACTTTCTCACGATTTTTGTTCTTTTAGACTTGTCTGTGAAAGACTCATGCAACTCCTGCCCTTTATTCATTTTTGGCGTTTTTTCTTTCCCTGCTTTTATACAGTAGCGGAAGTATATTGTTCTAGGACAGTATGCGTAGTCTACTATATCTCTTGCGGAGAAATAGCCCTCTTTGTCCATTATATTCACTCGAAGAATGTGTAGAATTTGTCCTTAAATTCTTCTTCATCAAATCCTCTGCCAATCGTTATCTTCTTGCTTATACAGGAGCTACACATAGGCAAAAAGAATACGCAGTCCTCTTCCACAGTATTCTCATCATCCAATATTTTCTCTATCTCTATAGCGAGCATCTCAGAGTTATTCCTGCTGAGATCCCCGAGGAAGGCGCTTTTCTGTAACCTCTCCATACCGTAGTCTTTACACTTCTCAGAAACACGGGTTCGCAGCCTATTATCAGAGATATCATATATCACCCAAGTTAGCATTTCACCACCTGTAGACAAATGGCTTATATGACCTACGGTCACCGTTAAGAAAGCCCACTAACTCCCTAGCCTGCTTCAATATGATATCCTCCATAGAGATTCTTCTGCCCTTATACTTTATTTTTGACTCCAAGCGAGACATCATCGCTTCAATAGCCATTTTCCTTCCTTTCTTGTTCAGATACACTCCCTCCTCTCTTTTAACGCAGTCTTTCTCTACTTGACCTCTTGCAACCAGAGTTACCATTGCTCTATCAACCACTGGCTGCCTAAACTCCTCTATCAAATCCATTACCAGCGAAGGTCTACCGTATCTATCCGTATGCAAGAAGCCTAAATATGGGTCTAGCCCAGAAATTATACACGCCTTCTCAATCTCAGAATATAAAACACCATATCCATAGCTTATCATCGCATTAAACGCATCCCTAGGAGGCCTCCTTGTTCTTACCCCAGAGTAGAGCCCTTTAGGTAATACCTCGCTTAAGGCAGAGAAATAAGTCTTAGAACATTCACCCTCAATGCCTAGAAGCCTGTTTCTCACGGTATCGATATTTCCCTCTACATCATCTATATTCTTAGAAAATTTCAAGATCAAATTCCCTGCTTCTTTTAGTACACTATTTCCTCTACTCTTTGCTAGTGACTTAAGAAAATAAGACATGTTTTCAACTTTAGCGCCTACAAAAGCTTTAGCCAGAAAGACTCCCTTAGAGGTTGAATATGCTGCCAGCTGATTTCTTCTAGTTAACGTGGTGCCACCTAGCTTGCACGGGTATATTCTAGCGTAAGGCTTTCCGCTTCTATCCAAGCATATTATGTCTATGCATTTCTCTGCTGCCAATTTTACTGCATCAGTAGTGATCGCCGATCCCTTTAGTATAATGACCTGCGTTACCTTATCAGATGCAAACTCCTCGCTCTTCTCCTCTGAGGATACTATGAACCTATTGCCTTTTTTCTTCAGGTAGGCCCCGTAGTCGTCGATCACGACCTTCATTTTTAACTGCGCCAAACCCCTGGCTTACCCCCTTCCCCAAGCCGAAGAACTCGGGGATAATAAAGTTCACTCTAAACTCGCCTGTGAAGCCCATTAATGGGGCATTCTTATAATTTACTTTTCTTGAATAAAGATGGGTGTGGGCATATAAATGCTTTTCCACTACTATACCAAGGCTCTTGCACATCGAGAGTATGTTGCCCACCAGTATGCGGTTTAGAAACTCCTTCTTTTCCTTCCAATTTTCAATATTCTGATAGGTTCTATAGTTATCAGGATTTAAGGCCAGCCAAGGTGTTATAAACCTATACTGCTTCTTCCTAGAAGATCTAAGCTCTACCTCCTGCTCATAGAGTATTTTCTGTTTAACCGTATAATGGCTTCTGCCCAATACCAACTCATTTAAGCCGCCTGATATCTCCTTCAATACCTTCGCACCCTCCTCTATCCCTAGGATGTGAGGCGTTCCTTCAAGCACCTTGTATTGCACTCGAGGATAAGTGTATAAGTAGCCGACTTCCCTTATATGATGATGAAGGATGGGATACTCCTCAAACTTGTTACCAATATAGCCTCTAAGCTTAGAAGCCTCTTCTTTGACTGGCCTATCTGTACTAAGAACTAAATAAGTTGTCTTGAATCTCATCTATATAAAAATTTTAAGGACCGAGCTATAGCTCTTTTTTATCTATACTTCTTTAATTGTTATTTTAACCTTACCGCAACCCTTTGATTTATATCCGCCAAGGATTTTAATGTTCTGAAGTCTTTGGACTATCATTTCACTTAGTATCCTCTCCTGAGTCCACTCTTGACTTGGTAACCATATGTCTTTGCCTGAAATATCGCTAAGAGGCCTAGGTTTTCCCAGCTCCCAACCGAGGATATCATCTTTGATTAAAACCGTCAATGTCCCTTCAAATGTAGTTCCATCCGGTACTAGCGAATAAGGTCTGTTTGTACCTTGCGCAACTGTACTAACTGCTCGATCTATCCTCGCTGAGTATAACTCGCTAGCTGAAGCCTCTGAAAACAAGAAGGGTACCCTAAGAAATCCATTCAATCCCTGGGAGCCTAATAAATAGCAAGCTGGACAAATAGAATGCTCCGTATTTCCACATTTATCTCGTCTTTTATCACAAGGGTAATGACAGGCAACACTTCTATATAATCTATTTTTCACTAGCTTCTCCTCATCCTTTGATAGTTTAGTCGCAGGTATACAAGGCATTAAGCTTTCTTTTTCCTGAACCCACCTTTTATTTATTTTGTCATAATATCTGTCTATTAAAAATCTCTCTATTTCTGCTCGATATGCTCCTTTTAAGGAAGGTCCGGGCACTACTAGTTTGCTTCCTACGATAGCTACAGGATTATCCGCTCCTGAAAGTGGATCTTTTGGTCCGCCAATTCTAAAAGGCTCCTCAGTAACTAAAATCACTTTATATTTCTGCTCTACTTTCATTTTAACCCCTCTTTAATGTATTTAATGTTTTTATTATGTACCGCCCAATACTTCTGTTTAATTTAATCTTCTCTATTTTCTCAAATTTTTCTAAAATTGATAATATTGCTACTGCTTGCAAGTGCAAATCTCTGCGACTTTTTTTATCCATTAGGAACGTCCTTGTAGTTCCAAATCCATATTTTTCAAAGACATCGGCTACATCATTTACAAAATTTGCGGTAAATCTCGTTTTTTTAAAATTCGAATCATTTTTTATTTCCTCAAGAAGTTGCTCAATTTCATCCATTTACTCACCTCATCAGAAATTCTGGTCCGTAAATTTCTGAGTTTTCAAATAGAGAAAGTACATAAACGCCGCTTGTAGAAGAAGTTGGTCTAAATAAATAACCATACTGTGGTTTTATAACATTTCTAATTCCAAAGTTTTCTTTCAAATCGAGAGGAATACGAGTATTCAACATTCCTCGCTTAAATCGAGGATTTTTAATTTTCCTAATCTTCTTTAATTTACATCTTCCTATACCTTTTGATTTAAGTGCTCCCATAGTTATTGAAAGCTGTTCTGGTAGTTCACTCGAATCATTCTTTGGTATAAAGACTCTTCCAAGAACATTAGTTAAAATTTGTATCGTTAGCGGCAATTTGCTGGTTTCAGTACTTCTATCTCTAGGCGAATAAATCAGATATTCTACATTATTGTGTATCCCATCTCGAATTAAACATCCAGTAGCGGCAATTTCTCTACCTAGTATTGCTTTTAGAGCACCAGTAATTTGACTATATGGAATTGTAGTAATACACGGCCTAAATGTACCTTTCTTTATTCTTTCCCCCATACAAAGGATATCTGAAGTTATCCTATATTCAAGAAACTCCATCTAATCACCCATAATCTTTGCATAGGTTAATATGCTCGAATAGCTAATCCCTGTCGCCAGTACCGCTCTTTTTAACCCCTCAAACTCTTTATACATTCTCCGGTCACTTCTATCATTAAGCATTATCCATGCTAATTTCTTAGAAATCTGCGATATTCTATCTAAGTTGTGTAACATGCGGGTATTTGGTAAATCTATGCTAAGCAACTCATCAAGTTTAGAAAATTTAAGATGCATCTCACCCTTTCCGATCATGCTTACATTTATTTCGTCCTTTGTATCGTTTAAAATCCTCCAGTGCCAGAAAAATGGAAATTTGGCACTCGAACAACTAATCGAAAGTCTTATCGGAGATTTTTGTATAAATTCAGGAAAGTATTGTTTAAAAATTTGGCTATATATCTCTAATATTTTTTTAATATCAGAGGTTCTTTCTATTTTTATCCCTAAAAAATCATTTAAAATTAATTGAATGTCCTCTTCATTAAACGCGATACTTATTCTCCTTACAAATTCCTTAAGAAATTCTTCATAATCCCATTGAAATTCTGAGATTATTGACAAGGAAACATGTTCATTGCTTCCAGTGTAGTTTCTATAAAGTTGGTTGAGAGTATGCATAAGTTGTTCTGTCGAAAGTGAAATTTTAAGATAGACAACCTTAATTTCAGCCTCGCTCGACCAGTTTACAAGTTTCTTAAGTCTTACTTCAGGTATTTGCCTTATTTTAAAACAATATTCACATAATTCCTCGATAATGCCACTTTCTTCATCCACCCACCTAGTTTCAGGAGTAGCTTTTCTCATTTGACATATTTCACATATTGGAGGCGCGATTTCTTTTTCAAGCTGGTAATGTACGACCTTTGGATTCCTTAAATTTTCAAATATATTAGTACCTCTATTTGCAATCGTGCTCAATTTTATATCATCTTCTCCATATACTTCTATCCAAAAACCATTTTTACTTATTAGAGCAGAGATTTTGCCAACAATGTCCTCTCTAGGAACAGTGATTAAAAAAAGTTCATTTGAAAATGAAAATAAAATATTGTCCTTAAATTTGTGCTTAATTTCATCGTTAGAAGTGTTTAATGCCACAAAAACATTCATATCTTTTGCACGTATCGGACTCTGAGAAAAATTTATTTTACATCGCACAACTCGTAGTTTCCACTCGTTCATTTTTTCATTAATCGCTCTACAAACAGCATCCTTATTTTGAAAAATTTCTTGGTGGACCGTATACTCATCTATCGCGGACAATATTCTATATAATTTTCCAGTAAGCAACATATGAGTATACAGACTAGTTAAGTTAGACTTTGGATGCGCATCTTCTGTCCGATATTTCAACAGCTTTTCATATCTTATTACAAAATCTTCAAAAGTAGATACGCTAACAGTAAATTCAATTAATTCCTTGATATCTTTCTCAGTTCTAAGAGGCGGAATAGTTATCTCCTCGCGCGTTGGATTCCATAGCTTATAAACATTATAAATAGGACATCCATCTTCACGATACTCTCTCGATACCGCAGATGCTAATTTGTCTGCTATTTTTAATTTGAAAGTATCTAAACTTAAGGGATATTTTTCAAAATTACGAGAACAGTGATGTTCTAAAATCCCTCTCCAAGTTTTAGATTCAAATGTATATCCAGCATCTTCAAAATTATGTTTATATTTCTTCTGTAATTTTCCAATGTCATGAAGCTCAGGTATTAATTCATTCATCTCACTCACCAGACAACTTCCCCAAGTATGCAAAAGAGCATGAGTAAACCTCCTTTAATCCCACTAACTGCCTCCAAGTTTATATTTTAAAAACTTTTATTTATATTTTTTCTATTTTCATTAAAAGATAAAAAAGGAAAAGAGATCTCTAATAGCGTCACCCCCCAAAAAATCCAATATTTCAGGCGTGAGTTTGAGATTAAGGCTCCTATTTTACTGATATCAGGATACACTTACGACCCGAATAAGCCAGACTCTACGACTCTTGAGATGCTTGAGGATGCTCTGGGCTTCCTTGAAAAAGAAAATATAAAGATCAAGAAACATATTGCTTTTACGACACCTCTTGCCCAAGAGAAGATAAGAGACGCCGGCTATACTTACGGAGATGAAGAGATTACTTTTGAGTTCGAAGTATATCAACATGAGATGGACAAAGTAAGAGAGGCGTTAAAGAAAGCAATAGAAGCAAATCTGAGAAGCTACGATATTATAATAGACCTCACCCCTCTCACAAAACTCTTTACTATAGCAGGCCTATCTCTTGCAAAGGAATATGGTCTTAAAGCAATGTACCATGCTGGAAAAAAGTTGATCTGGGTTCTTAAATAAGAAAATATTTTCTCTACGATAGAGTAGTAACTTTTTGTATTAAATGCATTACAATTTTAATACAAAGATGGAATAAAAATGGGAGTCACTATAACAACACGGGTTCCAAAAGAAATCGCTATTATAGCTAGAGAGGAAGAGCTAGATAGACGTAGATAAGAAAAGGTGACATATAGAAAGTATTATATTTCATTTTTCTTCATGGGTTGTTCATGGTTGACATCCTTCCCTTTAAGGGTATACGCTATGCTCTCGATGAAATCGAGAAGGTAGTTTCCCCCCCTTACGATGTTATCTCTCCAGAAGAGCGTGACGAGTATTATAGCCGGCATGAAAAAAATGTGATCCGTCTTATATTGGGGAAGGATGAAGAGGGAGACAACGAATCTAATAATAAGTATATACGGGCGAGAGAGTACTTGGAGAGTTGGCTTAAAGACGGGACCCTAGTCAGAGACGAGGAGCCTTCTATCTATGCATACTACATGGACTATCTTCATGATGGCAAGCGGAAAGTTTTGAAGGGATTCATAGCTCTCTGCAGGCTGGAGGAATTCGAGAAAAAAGTGATACTCCCCCATGAAGAGACACTGCGCAGGGCAATAGAGGATAGATTTGAACTCTTGAAGGCATGTAGAGCCAACTTCAGCCAAATATATACTCTCTATTCCGACCCAGAGAAAAGAATCGAAGACTTACTTGAAAAGAGCTTTGAAGAACCACTCATCGATATCAGCGTTGACGGAGTACGACATAGGCTCTGGAAAATAAGCGATAAAAGCACCATAGAGAAGGTCAAGTCCATTATGAAGGAAAAGCAGCTGTTCATTGCTGATGGACACCACAGGTACACTACCGCCCTGATATTTAGGGATGAGATGAGGAAAAAGGGACTGAACTACGATTACACCCTGATGTACATGGCAAATATGGACTGCGGAGGAGTAACGATACTGCCTGCCCATCGCTTGATAGCTGACCTAGAGGAGCTCGATTTTAATAGATTTCTCAGACAGCTTGAAGAAAACTTCAGCATAACAAGAGCGAGTAAGCAGGAGATGTTCGAGGAAATGAGGAGAAACCGCCACTCCTATGGGCTTTATAATGGAAGCTATTATTATTTGAAGCTCCAAAAAAATCTGATGAACGAGATATTCGGAAACACTAAATCCAAGGCATGGAAGAACCTCGCTGTTACAATACTCCGTTACTTGGTTATTGAAAACGTGCTTGGATTAAACGACGAGGGACATATAAACTACGAGATTGACGCGGAGAAGGCGATAAGAGCTGTCGACAGAGGAGAATATAAGATGGTCTTTTTTGTAAACCCAACTAGAGTGGAAGAGGTTAGAGATGTGGCTCTAAACGGCGAGAGGATGCCTGGAAAAGCAACCTATTTCTATCCCAAGCCCCTCACCGGACTGGTTATAAACAAGCTCGATTAAAAAACAGGACACTACCCTTTAAACCCACCCCAAGGGCTCTTGCTACCGGCAGGCATTTTGCTTTCAAAAGGAATAGGATATCCTTATTTACATCACCCAAGGTCTCATAGTTACCCTGGCCTTTTGCAATGATTAGGTCAAATGATTTAAACCTCTGTATAAACTCCTTTGAGGCTTCTTCAAGGTTAACTCCTACACAGTTAGAGCCAATCGTTATAACCTCGCAAACCTCTGGTAATCCCACTGCCAAAGCGTCTTCCATAGTAGCATCGTTTAGTATCGGACCGGACTTCACAGCTGCTGTTACTTCTAGGCCCATCGTCTGCAACTCAAGTATACATAGCTTATCGAAGGCTATCTCACCTGCGTTATCACAGAGGTACAACACGGTGCTAGCATTCTCCAAGAATTTTAATAGCTCTCCACTATCATCAACCTCGAAGCCATCGTTTAAGGCTTTCTTAAGCTCTTCAACGTTAACCCTGACATCTGATATGCTGAAGTCCAGGAGGTTCCCCGCCAACGCTACCTTAAAGGACTGTAAGAGAGGGTTTTCAGCCCTCCTTATAAGTTCTCTCGCATATCCCTCTAGCTTCAAAGCTTCTCTATTGGAGGTTCTCTTTTTCTCCTTATAAGGATCGCCTCCGATTATCTCCATTATCCTTCGGTGAAGAATAGTTCCGAGGTTGGCAGGTATCTTATCCTCACCGAAGATTTCATCTACGAAACGTATCATGCTCTCCAGGATCTCGCCGTTTACACCAGAAAAACTCAGAGAGCGCTTAGCCTGCTCCTTTAAACACTGGAGACACTCAGGACCCGCCTTCATACATTGCCACGCCCAATAACCCTGCGTTACTTCATAAGGGCGAAGAGAACCTCTCCCTCCTCCGTAATCTTTATAAACCGCCTTTTCTCTCCCCCGACATCAATCTCTCGGACCTTTATGAGTCCCTTTTTTCTGGCAAAATCTATTGACGAATCAATATCTCTCATATTACCAAGGGCCGCCGCAAGCCTGGCCTGGCATATCTCGTCGATTTCGCATATATTCAAGCCCTTAGACCTGCAATCAGCACAGATGTCAGTCTCCTCAGGCGTCAGGTCACGCCGGTCTATATATCCTATTGAAGTCTTCATCTCAAAGAAAATTTTTAGAACTCCTTATATATTAAGGCTACGATGGCGATACAGTTATGATAGGCACTGGAGTGAAGCACAGTATAAGTATGATCCCCGCTAATATCCCAAGCACTTTCCCCCGGGTACCTAGCTCTGTGACATCATTCAAAGGGCCAGGATGCTCAAGCCTCGTCATGAAATAAACTAAAAGAGCCCAAAAAATCCAGCCCGGCCAGAACAATCCTATAAATACCAGTACAAGGGCAGTGAATCTATAAATCTTCCTATAATGATTCGGGAATAGCCCTCGAATAATGTGACCGCCGTCAAGCTGACCCATAGGCAGGAGGTTCAGGGAAGTCACAAACATTCCCACCCATCCAGCTATAGCGAGAGGATGAATGCTTATCGCCGCTGTCTCAGGTAATTTGCCGAAAACAATCCTAGCAAGAAATTGAAACATCAATGAAGGAGAGAATATAACTCCACCTTCCTTCAAGGCTTCTTCAAGCACGGTCACATTAGACATAGTAAGCCCCAAAAGAGTCACAGGTATAGAAAGCAAGAACCCAACCAGAGGCCCAGCTATACCCACATCTAGAAGAGAATTCCTGCTTTGAACCGGGGAGTTCATGAATATAACAGCTCCAAAGGTGCCTAAAGGGAATATGTAAGGTGGAGCAGGGATAAAGAAGGGCAACGTAGACTCGATGTCACTGCTCCTAGCAGTAACCGCGTGTCCCAGCTCATGAATGCCTAATATGCTCATTAAAGCCACTGCAAAGAATACGCTATCCACAAACCTGTGATCCGTCCACCACTCGTAGCCAGCCCAAGTTACTGTCCCAGCGGTAAGTATGAGGAGCGCTATATGACCAAGAGGACTTACCTTGACTTTCCTTCTCCTACGCTGGGTAATTATGAGCCTATACCCTGATTCTGATTTCCTATAGAAGGGAGCAAACTCGGTATTTCTCAACTCTTTCCAGACTAGGCCAAAGGACCTTTCATGGGAATATCTTGGCTCTACAATATAGGTTATTGCTTCCTCCGAGAATTCGGCTCCCAGTATCAAAAATCCCTCTTCAACTCTCTCCCTGAATGCCTCTATATCATCGTATTGGAAGAGCCGCGGCTTCTCCTTTTTAAATAAATCGCGGAGCCCCACTCTTACACCTCCAAGTATCCTTCGTCCGCATTCATAAAGATCTTTACACCGTCTGCAAGTATCTCAAAAGGGTCCTTCTCCAAAGAATCCATCATGGGGATACCGGATATTATCGCACCAGCAGACACTACCTCCTCAGCCTTCAGGTTTATTATGCCAGAAGGAGCGGTGCCACTTTTCTTCATCCTGTATAACACATAGGAGCCAACTGTAGACCCCTTGCCCCATGGAAACACAAGTATCTTACCGCTTACACTCCTATCTTCCAACTCATGGCCCTTTTCCACAACTACACCCGTATCAGGATCTACGCCTCCCAGAAAAGTGATAGGCTCCCTTGTTAGTATAGCTTCTCCCTCAGCCTTGCCTCTTGAGATAACTCTCCCGTAGACTCTCACGTATCATCTTCTCCTTTGCTATGAGATCCTTATAGCATTCATCTCTAGTGCTCCCGTGACCTATCACTGTGCATACCGGGCTACCCTCAGGTATAAACTCGCCCTGATGTGGAATGTCTTTGATGAAAGCAACTGCCTCTATATTAAAAAACAAGTCCCTCGGTGCATATATAATTTTTTTTCCATAATATCCCATGCTACCGATATCGCCTACTGCTAGCTCTCCGAGGCATGCCTTAATATGTAGGTCTAGGAGGTTGATGTTATACGCCTTCTCCATAACCTCCATAGCACCGGTTATCCGAGGGTTCACTTCTAGCAAGTAAACTTCATCACCACAAATAAAATCTATACCGTTTAGTCCTCTGAGATTAAACTCATCAGCTATCTTTAGGGAGACTTCCTCAAGGTCAACATCTGCTGGCGAGATATTGCCGCAATACTTGAACCTGCCAGTCTCATCCCCTATGAGCTGCTCATTCGCTCCCAGATATCGGCACTCGGTAGGAGAACATATAATAGAAGAAGAAACAGGCATACCCTCCACGACCTCTTGTACTAAGAACTCCCCTTCCATAATCTCTTCCTTAGATGTAAATATGTGATGTCCTCCACCACTCCTAACCGACTTAGCTATTCTTCCTTCCAGATCGTGTAGCTCTTCAGCAGATACTATCTCGGTGTTAGGAGTTGATATCCCAAGTTTGCTCGCTTTCTTAAAAAAATACCTCCAATTTCTAACTTTGCGTAAGGTTTTAGCGTCATTGCCGAGCACGGTACATTTTTCCTCAAACTTTTCTACCAACTCAGGATGATTCTCAAATCCTGCACCGTAAACTACATGCGTGAAATCAAGAGGCTCAGACACCCTGTAGAGTTCTTCTATTGTGTAATTCAAGTTCTTTTCTCTAAGGGAGTAATTCAAACAAATCGCCTTTTGATCTAAGTCCCCAAAGAAGTCTATAGTAAAAAAATCATAGCCAGCCTTAACAGCGGACTCTGCCATAGCCCTTGTAGTAGGAGCAATTAAGAGGAGCTTCAATTTATATCACCCTCGAACACAGCTAAATAAAGTTTTAGTCACATGTTTTGGGATAAATTAACTTCTACCTTATGTAAATAGGTTATACCATCATATTTTTCTACGAAATTATCCTCTTCTCTTTAGCACGTTTCCTAAGTACTCGATCAAACCTCTATCTATCGTTAAATATGCTTGCTCAGCATAGATTGCAGGACAAGCACGCTAGAGAATATCCTAAGTATACTAGGAAAGCCATGACAGATACCTCGATGCAAAAAACATTATTTTCTCACAAAAACGTGCCTCAAAGCATATAAAAACCAAAATTTCTCAATAAAAAACTGTTTACTTTAAGAAATCCTCAAAAATTTCTTTCCCCACGTAAAGAGCTTCTGATAAATTAAGAATCTCCCTCTTTTCATATGGATTCGCAGCAATCCATTTTTTGTGATGTTCATCAGTACATAAAAAGGTTAAAACTGTGCAGATAGATGTAGCGGCTCGCTCTCTACACTCAAAACCTATCCATATAACAGTCCCTTTAGGCTTATTATGACACGATCTTTCCATCACAAACTTTTAGTGACACTTCCTTACTGCAGAAACCGCACGAAGAATGGATATCCACATCCTTCTCAAACATAAAGGGCACTCCTAAAGCATCAATAGCGCACATAGCATATACCCGGCCCTCTCGATGTTCGCCTTTTAGGATAACTTGATGTGCAGTAGGGGTACTAGAAAAAGGGTAAGCTCCAAGAATCATGTTTGAGTTAATATCCAAATAGATGATATCTAACTCATTTAACCTTCTCAAGATTTTTACGATGGAATTTAAAGGCATATTAAAAGCTCTGCCAATTTCTTCAGCAGTGGGAGCTCTGCAGAGCTCTGGAAATTTATATAAAATAAACTTACGTATCTGGTCCTCTTCTTCATTGAGAGTGTTCCCTTTCTTAGTATTTAAATCTATGAGGGCACTGATACTATTTAAAACAGCCTCTGACTTTGCTGTGCAAGTTGGACTGAAACTCTCAGTTTCAACTACTCCCATTTTCTCTTTCCATATACTATGAACTAACTTATAATTATAATCTTATCAAAGATAGATGTTTATAAAAACCTCTTGATTAAATTTTAATATAACCAGATCAATAAGCTAAAGAGCCTTAAGAATATTCATCGGTATCCCCTCGGTATTACTTTTATGTCTCCACCTTTCCAAAATGAGTTTTGTTGGTAATTATGGTATCGATGAATTTTTCTTTCATCTTTTTTAGGAATAAAAGAGACAAGCGTAACTGTCTTGAGATTATATGCCTTCCTCAACTTAGGGATTGTGACTTGAAATTTTTCGGTAACTTCACGTAAGCTTGATATATTTAACCCAATGTTAACATAATGGGCCTACAATATGGAAAATTCTATGATAAGAGAAATAGATAAAGATGCCATTACGAAAATAAGGACTACCATTTTAAAAGCCGCAAAAAAATACAATATAAAGATTTATAGGATAATCCTGTTTGGTTCAAGAGCAAGTGAGGAGGCTAAAGAATATTCTGACTGGGATATACTGGTAACAACCAACGAGAAGGTGGACCGAAACACATTCTGGCATTTTTACATTGAAACAATAAGAAGACTACGTGAATATGGTATTAAAGTTGATTTAATAATAATTGATAGAGAAACTTTTGAGAGAAAAAAAAATGTTGTAAACACTATAGCAAATGAGGCATCTGAGGAAGGTGTAACGCTTTGAACGAAGTGAAGGAGGAAGTAGATAGATGGTTCAATAGAGCGGAAACAGAGCTGAGAGTAGCAAGAAGGCTCCTTAATTATGGAGAAGAGCCATGGGTTATAACATTCCACGCACAGCAAGCCGCAGAAAAGTACTTAAAAGCATATTTGATATCAAAACAAATCAGATTTAGAAAGACGCATGATATACTTGACCTACTGAGCTTGTGCATAGAAAGTGAAAGAGATTTTGAAAAGCTTCGTCAATTGAACCTAGAAAAGTTTAAAGAGTATGCGGCAGAGTTCAGGTATCCTACTCTCCTCGAACCAACTAATGAAGAAGCAGAAGAAGCCATAAAAATGACTAAAGAAGTAAGAAGATTCGTTATGAAAAAGCTAGGTTACAAGCATCCTGAAAATCTATGAAAAAGGAGAGTATATATCATAACATATATTTCCATGCCATTCTTAGTAGGCCCTAAAGGCCATTTTTCAATTCCCATCCGCTATTTACTCTTTTACAACGCCTTGAAGGCTCCAGCTGAAGACCCTATCTACTCGTTTCAATCCTTGTTTTACTAGATCGACTTCTGCAACAATATTAATGTTTTTTTATGAAGACATACAAGCTTAGGTTTCAATCCTTGTTTTACTAGATCGACTTCTGCAACCCAGAAAATTCTCAATAATTTACCGTGGAGATATCAATTGTTTCAATCCTTGTTTTACTAGATCGACTTCTGCAACCTTCCATTTTGGGAAGAGAGCCGGGGCGATATCTGGGTTTCAATCCTTGTTTTACTAGATCGACTTCTGCAACTGACTTCTTCCCGGCTCATCGTAGCGAGATCCTCGGGTTTCAATCCTTGTTTTACTAGATCGACTTCTGCAACATTCGACGCCGCATATCGCCGAATTTACCGAAAAGACATGTTTCAATCCTTGTTTTACTAGATCGACTTCTGCAACGTGTTAGGCGATATAATATATACCGTTGCACTGTTAGGTTTCAATCCTTGTTTTACTAGATCGACTTCTGCAACACATTTATTTGTGAGAAATGTTGTAAGGATTGTTGGGTTTCAATCCTTGTTTTACTAGATCGACTTCTGCAACCAGACATGTATCTATCCTATATGTGGAACGAATTACAAGTTTCAATCCTTGTTTTACTAGATCGACTTCTGCAACTTGAGCCAAGGATAGAGTTCAGGGTAAGGTACTCTATGATGATGTTTCAATCCTTGTTTTACTAGATCGACTTCTGCAACACCCGTACCTCTCTAACCATTGCCTCCATGGGGAAATGTTTCAATCCTTGTTTTACTAGATCGACTTCTGCAACTTACTAAACAACAAGCTCACCACCTACTTCTTTTGTTAAGTTTCAATCCTTGTTTTACTAGATCGACTTCTGCAACTTTTTGTTCTTGTAAATGATAAATCCCAGTTAGAAACGTTTCAATCCTTGTTTTACTAGATCGACTTCTGCAACTTAAAAGTTGGTTTTGAGTTACATTACAACATATTAGGTTTCAATCCTTGTTTTACTAGATCGACTTCTGCAACAACCGAAATAGCTAACACCAATAGCACCGACAGAGAATGTTTCAATCCTTGTTTTACTAGATCGACTTCTGCAACAGGCTATAAAATTCCTTATTTTCGCCTAAACTCGCCTGATTTTCCTCCTTTCAGAAGGCTTCTCAGGTGAGTCTCCTTTTTGCACCATCCTTTATAAAGACCTACCGAGAATTTATATTTTTCGGCAAGATATCAATAAATAGATTTTAAAGCTTCAGCATATTCTCTAGAGAGTCAAACCTAACTTTAAGGCCAGAAAGATTAGCAGAGTAAAAAGCTGCTTTAGCAGAATTTACTCCTATACTAGATATGCCAAGATCCTCTAAGGGAGAAACCACCATGCAAGTGTCAGCTATAATCTTGATATTTTCATCTAACTTCTTTTCAAAGAGCACCTTATTCTGCCTGCAAGTAAAAATCCATATATCCCTACTCGGCTTCGCTTGCAAGACCTCTTGAATCTCCTTTAAGCTGTAATGAGGACATCCGACGCAGACCACGTCCACGTCCTCCGTATTAGTAAGGGACTCATAGGAATTTCTGAGCTCCTCTATACCCACATTTATCTTATCGCCAAGCGCACTACCCGAATAGGTTATACCATCTACATAAAACATTGATATAGAGCCTACAGCTAACGCTGCCCCAAGCGCCTTCATCTCCTCCATGCCAGGCTTAATCCCTTTGAATAGAGGTATCCCACCAAAGCTTTTACCAACATAGTATCCTAGAGCGGCATAATCGGATTGATTTTTTAACTCCGCATCAACCTCGATAGTGATGGTCGGATTTCTATTCTCATCCAAGTGAAGGCCATAACAGGGGGCTTCCCCGATCAAAGCTGAGGCCAACGCAGAGACCCCGCTCTCCCGATTAGTCTTCGCACCTAACACAGAGTTAGCAAACACAACAGCGCTGGATTCCGCCCAAGCTATATGCTCCCCTCTTGTAGGCAGGTTACCTATCAGATAAGGCGTACATGTACATGAAAGCAGTATCCCCATAGCCTTATACGCGTTAACAATCCTCATCTGCTTATTTACGAAATCCTCCCTATAACCCAGCTCCCTCCAGATAGAGGGATCTACACCCATCGGATTGAGAGTAGTAAGCACTCTTACCCTAGCACCTGTCGAGGCCATATCAGATAGAAACTCTAGTCCAGCATCACCAATAGTCTTATAAGACACACCGCTCACTTGAGCACTAGAAATGGGCATAAGTCTATCCGCCTCGTTAATTTCACCCAGAGCTACAAGTATCTCCATGGCCTTTTGAAGGCCTTCCCCTTCTTCTCCATCCAGTATCCTTTCTTCTTCCTTAGTCAAATACATCTTAAACCTCAAGGAATCTTAGCCCTAACGTAGTCATCCCGGCCGCTAAGAGGTATAGTAGCATCTAATCCCAGCTTGGTGGTAAGCCCTGTCTTGTTAGCGCTTGGATCAAGAGAAGAGCCCCTAACATTCTCTATCATCACGATATCTCTATTGCCTTGGAACCTTGTCGCTATAGCGAACTCTACCTCGGCAGGATTAAAAACATCTATATCCTCGTCCACTACCACAACATGCTTCATACTTGGATGACCCTCTAAAGCAGCATAAATAGCCCTCCTCCCATCATTCTCCCTCTCCTTGGAAATCGAGACAACACCGTGAAGCCAATTACATCCTCCTTCAGTTAGACAGACGCTAACAGGACGAGCTACCTTAGATACTGCCTCGAATATCCTAGGCTCCTGCGGCATGCCCATATAGACCTTGTGCTCCCTGCCAGAAGGAAGAAGAGCATGGTATATAGCGTCTTCTCTATGAACAATCCGAGTTACCTCTAATACTGGCTGCTTTCTCACAGCATCATACGTGCCTGTAATATCAACGAATGGACCCTCATCAACCCTCTCATAGGGAAGTATCCGGCCCTCAATAACGATCTCGCTCTCAGCAGGCACGTAGAGATCAACAGTCTCGCACCTAGCAATTTCAAGGGCTCTGCCTAAAAGCGAAGACGCAAGCTTAAACTCGTCATAACCCGCTGGCACAGAGTATGAGGATGCGAACATCACAGCAGGATGAACCCCCAGCGCCACCGCAACCTCAAGGGGCCTATCCCCTTCTTCTGCCTTCTTATAATACTCGTAAAGATGACGCTCGACCAGCCTAATTGCGAACCTCCGCTTACTAATAACCTGCATTCTATGCACAGAGACATTCCTGCCTAACTCTTCATCTTCGGCTATAACTATACCAGAGGTTATATAATTCCCTGCGTCCTTCTCGAAATACTTGGGGATAGGCAAGTCATCTAGGCTTTTTTTCTCAATTGTAGCCCTCATATCCTCAACCACCACTGGCTCCACGGGGTTTTTAAGAGCATTAGACACGTGAGCTATAAACCCATTCTTAGTGGTTCCAAGGGCATCACACATTCTCTCCCTAGACGGCACCAAATTGCCTACCATCTTAAACTCTGGGTACCCTCTGAGCTTCTCAAAAAATACAGTCTTATCCTGGTTATGGAAGAGTATCTTAGATACCTCATACTCTGTAGAGACTTCATCCTTAATAACCAAATCTTTCCTCAGAAATCTCCTCATTTCCCCCATCTCTTGTAAAGACTGTTCTCTATACCAAGGGAGTCAAGGATTTTGCCAACTATGAAATCCACCAGGTCACTAACCTTCTCGGGCTTATGATAGTAGGCAGGCATAGCCGGCAAGATAGTTACCCCGAGCCTTGCGAGCTTCAGCATATTCTCCAGATGAATAGCGTTAAGAGGCGTTTCTCTAGGCACAAGGATTAACTTCCTATTCTCTTTTATAAGGACATCCGCGCTCCTAGTTATCAGACTTGAGGAGTACCCATTAGCAATAGCTGACAGAGTCTTCATGCTGCATGGGACTATAACCATCGCATCCAAGCCATAAGAGCCGCTGGAGAAAGGAGCTTCAAGGTCATCCTCACTATAACAGTCCCTAAGTATGTTCGCCTCACCAACTTCATGCTTTATAAGCTTCCTTGCAGCATCAGAGACCACGCAGGAAGTTTCAACACCCAGCTTCCTGAGGACCTCCAGCAACCTTACACCATAAACAGTGCCGCTAGCACCTGTTATTGCAACCAATATCATATGATTTAAAGGAATCTCCCTAAGTTTTTATATTTTTGTATCATTAATGAGGAAAAAACATTTTAAATACGCCCCAGCATAGTTAAATCAAATGGGGAAACTTGATAAAATAAAGGAGGCCTACTCCGAGCACAGGAGAAGCCTATCCTATATCTTTATAATTTTAATCATAGTATCGGGCTACTTTATAGCCGGAAAAATTATAGAGCAACCAAAAGTAGGTATAATCAGAATAGATACCTCGATAATGAGCATGGATACTGCCAGCAAGATAGCCGAGATGATGAGGTACGCGAGAGACAGGGACGATATTAAGGCAGTGGTTCTCGAGATAAACAGCCCGGGAGGCGAAGTCACAGCTACTGAAGAAGTATACCTCAACGTGCTGGAGTTGCGAAAGGTCAAGCCGGTGGTAGCCTCCATTGATCAGATCGGTGCGAGCGGGGCATATTACATAGCATCTGCCTCAAACCTCATATACTCTAAGCCTGCTTCCTTCGTAGGTAGCATAGGAGTGATATCAAGGCTACCGAAGCCTGAAAAACTGGACGAAGAAACCATATCAACGGGACCATTTAAGAGGACAGGCTTCTCACGGAGAGACCACATTTACAACATAAAACTCGCCCAAGAAACCTTTCTCCATGCAGTAATGCTGCAAAGAGGCAGTAAGCTGAACATCACAAAGGAAGAGCTTGCAAAAGGAGCAATATACATGGGGCTCGAAGCCTACCGCCTTGGACTAGTAGACAATATTGGCTCTACAAGCGATGCGATAGCAAAGGCAGCTGAGCTGGCAGGAATAGCTAGATACGGGATTGTAGATATAAACGAGGAGCTGGGGATAAACTTCTTCCTATTCTTCTCAACCTACGTCAATGAAAGCTATTTCGCTATAACCAATACAGTGCCGGTGAACTACTACCTATATATGGAGTTTGAAGAATGAAGTATAAATGGGTATTAGCTATAATCGCAGGATTGTTTATCATCCAGTTCTTCTCATACTACCAGGGCTACTACCAGCCGCCTTCAACTGAGAGCTATCGTATTGAAGAAATAGAGGCACCAATGGTTCAGCCTGAGGCTTTCACAGACAAGTACGAGTTAGGTAATGGAACTGTGGTGTTCTACCATGTGAACTCGAGCTATACTATTCAAGAGATAACCCCATTAATCACGAGGCTCACATCTAGAGGCTTTTACTCGGAGTTTCTAGACGATAGAAACCTTCTAGCTGAAAAGCTTAAGTACACTGATTCTCTTGTAATCATCTTACCTGGTACACCCTTCGACAGCGAAGAAGCCGAAGAAATACAAAAATTCCTAGATAAGGGAGGAAGACTTCTTCTAATATCCGATCCCCAGAGACCCAGCAGTATAAACTCCCTTTCCACATATTTCGGAATAATATTCGAAGAGGGATACTTATATAACATGAAAGTGAATGACGGAAACTTCAGAAACATATATTTGGAAGAGTTCGCAGATACCAATGTAACCCACGGCCTTAAAAAGGTGGTTTTTTACTCCTCCTGCCCAATAGATTCCCAAAATGGAGTTATTTTTGGAGACGAGAACACCTTTTCATCTAGAAGCGAGGTAAGAAAACAGTATTCACCAGCTGCGCTGGTCGGCAACATACTGGCTCTATGCGACCTGACTTTCATGCTGGAACCCTACGACAATATAGAGGATAACCCTCAGCTGATAAGCAATATAGCAGACTTTTTGACTCATGCAAAACGTAGCTTCCTATTGGAAGATTTTCCATACTTCTTCAGAGACGAGGTCGACATCTATTACACTGAATCAAAGCTATTTAAATACGCTTTTGAGATAAAGGAGATCCTAGGTAAAAAGAGCAGGATAATATCTAAGGAAACCAATAAAGACATGGTGATCCTAGGACTATACGACAGTTTCGTAGAAGTATCAAAGTACCTCGAAGAAGAGAATATAACAATAACAAGCCAAGAGATAAGTATCGGAGAAGCTGGAAAGATAAAGAGAAAAGACACCTCCCTAATCTATCTAAACCAGGATGATAGGAGAAACGTACTAGTAATACTAGCGGACAGCGAAGAAAAAATGGAGAATACGCTCAGAGCCTTAAAAAATGGGACAATCCAGAAGTACCTACTAAATAGAAAAACTGCTATCCTTCTTTAAAGATAACTCCCAAGATTCTCACATGCTTTTCTAACTTCTTTCAAGTTCTCCTTTGGAGCATAAACTCCTATATTCCACTGTCTCTTCTGCGCCTCCATAAGAATCCCGACCAAGGCAGACTCGTCAGCAAGCCTTGAAATCTTCCCATTTATATATATCTCCGCATCTACCTCCTTGTACTCTGGTAGAGGGGGAACATCCAAAAGAACATAGCCATACTCCAATCCGCAGTCCCCCGCAATACTTTTCTCTATGTTCTTCCATTTCTCTACATCTTCTCTCAGCAACATAAGCCTAGACCTAAGGTCCTCAGACAGCTCTGTCCAGCTCCTAACATAGGCTTTTTTAAAGAGCCGCCTCTCGTCAAATCTTCTCCCAATATCTCTCACATAGCCTTCAGAATTCCTGAAAAGATTCTGAATGTCATAATCATCCATCTTATAAAGCATCCGGTAGTCTAGTCCTTCCTCAATAGCCTTCTCAGTCGCTTTTAAGAACATCGCATCCGCGATCCGGCTTGCATGATGAAGATAAACCGTAGGGATCATAAGAAACCTCGCTACAAGAAGAGCCTCCACGGCCCTCAAACCTCTCTCGGAGATAACCAATGAGCCATCCCTGATCTCAGTTGTGTTGAGAATCCTATCCAAGTCTATAATCCCATAAGCCACGCCGGTATGATGAGCATCCCTAACTAGGTAGTCCATCCTATCAACATCAAAGTCGCCACAGACTATCTTACCGAGGTATCCGCTTCCACCAAAAACTATCTCTCCGATCTCCCTAGGATCAATACCTTCATCATTAAGAACCTCAGCTATATTCGACTTCTCAACAATCTCCCTGCTGATCTTCTCATGAGGCTCCTCCAGATATCTCGCTAAAAGCTCCTCAGAGGTATGAGAAAGAGGCCCATGACCCACATCGTGAAGAAGCGCTGCCAGCCTAACCTTGATCTTCTCTTCATCACTGAGCCCTAGTCTTTCTGCGAGCCTCCCTGCAAGCTCAAGCGAGCCAAGAGAATGCTCGAATCGTGTATGATTAGCACTCGGATAAACAAGCTGGGTCATTCCAAGCTGTTTGATCCTTCTAAGCCTCTGAAGCTCAGGGGTATCTATAACTCGAAACTCAAGATCCGAAAGAAAAATATCACCATGAATAGAGTCTCTAATAATCTTGCCCTTGGGATGACCTTTAATCCTATGAGTAAATTTTTCCATATTATAAATAAGTCTATCCACTATAGATAATAATCTTCCCCTTAATTCTATAGAACAATGCCACCAAAAGTCAACAAACCCCCCGATTTTATATTACTAATCGCTTAATAATCAATCGATAATGAATTCTCGCTTAAAAATAATATTCTACGACTTTAAGACAGCAACAAGAAGGAGATCAATATAACAGCTAAAAATGGCCAAAACGCATGATAGAGCTACAGGAATTTCTAGATTTTTGGGATCGATACAATAAAGACACTGCCCTGCTTCTTCTTATGTATCTGGCCCTCTTTGTCACGATTTTCTACCCAATTATCTTCTACCCATATCCTGCCATTATGCAACTCAATTATACGTTTAGCGATAGCCAACCCAAGACCGGTTCCCTGAACGCCTTCTTTTCCGCCCCGGGTAAATCTTTGAAATATCTTCTCTTTATATTCGTCTTTTACACCAGGCCCCTCGTCCTTTACGAGTATCTCCACTTCTTCTCCAGAATCCTCTGAGGCAATAACTACTCTGCCTCTTTCTGGACTATATTTCGCCGCATTAGAAAGTATGTTATAAAAAACATCCTTAAGGTAAGGAGCGGCTTTTACCATAAGCCCCCTTTCGATTTTATTCTCAACAGTGATTTTCTTCGAACTGAACTGGTACCTCAGGCTTTCAATAGCCTCGTCTATCATAGAAGCAACATCAACCGTTTCTAATTCTACTTTGTCTAGCGCCTCCAGCTTAGCGTATTTCGCCGCCATTTTCACCTGGTCCTCAAGCTTAATCGCGGTTCTATGGATGATATCTACATCATCGACATCCGCAAAGCGAGGGTCATCTTTCATTAGCTCGGATAACCCCTTTATTAAGCCAATTGAATTTAGCAAATCATGCCTCATTATATCAGCGAAAAGATCCTTCACGCCTAGTGCAGCTTTCAGCTTCTCCGCAGAACGTAACTCTTCGGCATAAAGAGAGGCAAAGAGCAACCCAAGAGGTACAGTAGATAATACAAGAGCGAATTCCAATGGAGCTATTTCCAAAAGATGGCCAATAAACTCTTTTCCAAACTTTTTATACCAATATATGAAGTAAAAAGCATTTAAAACTATACCTGAGATAGCTATTAGGTAAACCCCTCGATATTTCATCATAAAATACATTGTAAGAAGGCTTTTTTAAATTTTTTTTAATTGAATCAAGAAAAATGGATGGCAAACAATTCATAACTCACTTCAATTCGTGTTTTTTCATCAGCTCATCAGCCCATTCTATAGCATCCACCAGAGGGAGTTCCTCAGCCAAAAAAACAAAAGCAATCTCGCTGATCATCCTTTTAAGGTCCTCTCGAGTCATCTTCTTCTCAGCCCAAATGTAGTCCCCCATAATTATCTGGAAAGTCTCTTCAGTTTTTTTTCTACCAAAAATCAGCCTAAGAGAATCCTCTACATCCCGAATAACATCCACTGAAATAGAATCGAATCTCCTCATATTTCTCAAATATAAATCATATTTTTCATGCCATTCCTTACTAATATCGGCTTTATCTACGACACTAGATGTCTCCACAGCAAATAAGGCAAATATTCTCTCTCCTATTTTATCGATAATCTCAGAGATGCTTCTACCTAACTCAGAGACATAGTAGATTCCTTCTTCGTCTTGATCAATAATACCTGAGGACCTTAGCACTCTAAGATGAAAACTCAGCTTAGGAGGCACGTTATAGCCGAGTTCATCATATATCTGAGTGAAGGTAGACTTCCCTTTCCTCCTGAGATAGCCTAGAATTTCCATTCTCTTAGGATTAGATATAGTTCTCATAACGTCCTTAACTTTTAAATCTGTGATAATAGCTTTAATCTGATCCTTCTCCTCATGAGTTAAACCCTCTGCGATGAGTAGCAGAACAGCATGTTCCTGGAGAACTTTCTCACAAAACCAGTTGATTAATTCAAGGGCTCTTTGAAGAGATAGTACCTCTATGAAATCCCTAGTTCCATCTATAATCACGATATCTTTTCCTCTAACCCCTTCAGTAAAAGCTTCTTTGATCGCCTCTATGTCCTTAACATACACCGCATCATCCTTCTTAACCCTGCTCAGCCCCTTTATCTCCGCATCCTCTAACATAAATTCCCTCGCTAATTGCTCTGGATCGGTGAATGTTAATGCCAGGCCCTTTTTACCCATAAAAACATGCTTCGAAAAGGCTGTCATCGCATCCTTCCACGAATCCACTAAAAGAATGCTTCCAGGAGAAAACTCCTTCCTAGGCTTAAAAACAAGACAATTCTCTATGGACCTCATCCTCTTAGCACAATAAGCTACTCTATAACATTCGGGACAGCTGCCCACCTTCATTATCTCCAATACGCAGGTCAATGCTTCACAGGTTTTCTTGCTCTCTTCAGCAGCACAAATTTCACATTCGCCAGCTAGATACTGATCACAGAGCCCGCAGTTAATCCCGCAGAGAGAAACCCGGTTATCCATTCACTTTCCTCCATTATCCCAAAACCCATTTAATAACCTTAACCAGCTCTGTTCTCTCCACCGGCTTAACGAGATACCCATCACACTTAGAATAATGAAAGCTTTTCAATTTGTCTTCTCTTTCCCCTTTAACAGTTAACATTACTACCGGAATGCCGCTCATCTCAGGGTCGGACTTTATCCTCCTCACAGTTTCCCAGCCATCGATTCCAGGCATCATGATATCCATAAGGATTAAGTCAGGTTTTTCCTCCCTTAACTTTTCTAAGCATTCCTCACCACTTATAGCCCCAACCACTTCATACCCCTCCTTCTCCAAAATCTTCGAGATCAGGAATATTATATCCTGCTCATCGTCTACTATCATTATTTTAGTCATAAATATTAGAAAATATACGCTTATAAAATAAAAAGAATATGGAAAAACGCGCTTAAAGAAGAATTTAAACCTATTCGTTTAAAGATCCGAGCAACTGCCTAATAGTATTAACTAGCTCATCTTTATTGAGTGGCTTGGGAAGATGAGCATCCGCTCTGGCATACTCTAGGCTCTTCCTTATATCCTCCTCATCTCTCCTAACAGAGACCATGACAACAGGCGGGCTGTGAGAGTTCCTTTCTTTAATCTTCCTACATGCCTCCCAACCATCCATACCCGGCATCATAATATCCATAACAACTAAATCTGGTGAGATTTCATCAAGCTTCTCTAAGCACTCCTCGCAGCTCTCAACACCAACAACCTCAAATCCGGCTCTACTTAAAATAAGCTTATGGACGTAGATAACATCACTATCATCGTCCACCACCATAATCCTAGCCATTTTGAACCTCCCCCGTTTCATTATCTTTTAGCATCCCAATAATCTCAGTCTTAGAGAAGCAGATATACTTTTCAGGTTCCCCCTCAACCTCGGCCTTAAGAACTGATATCTCATGCTCATATCTCTCCGTTATAGCAGGTACTACAGTATTCTGATATCTGTTCTCCACCAGCGAGATGGAAAACAGATTTGCTAACATCACCCATATCACTAGGTTCATATAATATACCTTATTCAAATACCCTATCCTCTCCTACTAAGGATATTAATCAAATCTCTGTCGTCGGTCATTATCACGAACGCTCTCTTGCCTACTGCCGCCTCGAACCTATCTAACAGCTCGGAGATCTCTACGTCTAGGATATTAAGAGGCCCCCTCCCCCTGGGGCCTCCATCTTCCACAGCGTACCATAGCTTGGTAGGTCCCACGAGTTCGTAATCCACCAGCCCAGCGTCCTTAAGCTTATTAAGGTATTTAAGAACCGTTACTTTGCACATATCGGCTTGTTCTACTATGTCTACTGTTTTAACTCTGCCATCACGTCTTATAATGCGGAGGAGCTCTTTTTCCTTATTATTCACTCTTCTCCACCTCAATTATGTATCATAGTGCTAATATATTAAATACTTTTCGGTAATGTATATAATAAATTAACTTTTGTTTATACAACATGGAAAATTTTTTATATTAATATTTTACTGTGTAATTATACAGAAATGTATAATTTTAAACAAAAGTGTTTAATCCGATGGGAATCGGAGGGGAATATAAACTACCTGGAAGAATTCATTAGATTTATAAGACCAAAAATTTGCTTATTTATTACTGGAATTGCAGTTACGGGATATCTACTGTTTAACCCGATAAATACCACATTTTTTTATGTAGCATTTTCCTCCTTTTTTGCAGCTGTGGCTGTTTATACATTTAATCAATTTACAGATAAACAAGAAGATTTGTTAAATAAAAAGAGATTAAATTTTTTTATATTAAATAATCATGCATTGACTATTATTTTTTGTTTCCTTTTTTTAAGCATTGTTCCTGCCTTTTTTTTGTCTACTAAATCGCTAATAATTTATATAAGCTGGATTATAATTGGGATGTCATATTCTATCTTTAGAATTAAAGAGATATTTCCTCTAAAAAATATTTACACTGCTTTATTTATGCCTCTTGGTTTCCTTGTTGGAGCTTTATCTAATTCGGAATTTACATTAGAAATAGCAAAAGTGTTCCTTACTATTGTAGTTTTAGTATTTGTTGTAAGTTTAATTGGTGATTTAAGGGATTTTAAAGGTGATAAAAGCGCAGGTATACCTACTGTTGCTGTTGTTTTAGGGTATGAATTAACAAAGAAAATAGCACTATTCTGCCTATTGATATTCATAGGTTGGCTATTTTACTTAAGGTATATAGTATTTTATTCTATACTTCCTTTTGTATTTCTTGCACTTTTTTTTCTAATAAAAAATGATATCCTCAAAACTAGAATCTTAATTTTGTCTTCGTTTATGTTTTTACCTATTTTCTTAGTTTTAAAAAATCTTTTGGAGGTAATTTAAAAATGTGTGTAGTAACTTTTGATTGGGAAAAAAATGATGCAATTGAAAAATTTAAAACATTTAATAAGAAGAAATCCATATCTTGGGCTGTAATGGAAGTTACAGAAGCATGTAACTTCAGTTGCAAATGGTGTTATGCTAACGCGGGTAATAATCAAGGTAATGGTAAGTACCTCAAATTAGAAAAAGCTAAAATTCTCATTAAAACCTTGAGCGATATAGGAGTAAAACAAATTACTTTTTCAGGAGGAGAACCAACGCTGTATCCTCATCTTACGGATCTCGTAAAATATGCTAAAGACTATGGATTGATCATACATATGAACACAAATGGCTATTATCTAAACAAAAGTAGGGCTAAGGAATTATATAAGTCAGGCTTAACTCAGATTCAAACGAATATCGACAGCCTTGATAAAAATAAACATGATAAAGTTCGCGGAAAAAAAGGGTCATTTGAGAGGACAGTTAAAGCTTTATATAATGCCATGGAAGTAGGGTTAACTTGTGTTTCGCAAACTGTATTAACTAAAGAAAACGAAAAAGAAATATTAGATATTTTTAAATTTGCAAGGAGTATCGGTATTCAGAGATGTAGAGTCTGGGATATGGCTCCTTCAGATGGAATTGCTAAAGATAACTTTTATCTAAAACCAACAGACTATATCAGTACTTTAAAAAAGTTATATGAGTTCGCAGTAAGTACTGGAGCTACGAACATAGAATCAGCTGATCCTTTATTTCCTGGAGAACTGAAAACAGAGCTTAAAATATCCGGAGGTTTTTGTGTAGCAATGGCTGGATTAGTTTTAATTATATCTACCCATGGCGACGTTTATTTCTGCTGTGCGAAGAGAGATCCTATGTATAATATATTTGATAATTTAGAAACAGGTTCAATCGATGAATTTCACAAAATGAAATTAAAAGAACATTATAATAAATTCTATAAGTATCCTTCTAATTGTATCGGGTGTCATAGTTTTAAAAAATGTAGAGGAGGATGTGTCATAAGACGTGAATATTCAGAGGAAAATAAAGACTACTGGTGTAACAAATTTAACATAGGAATTAAACCACTAATAATACCAGCTTAAATTTTTTCAGAATACACTATACTGATTTTTTTATAGCTTCTTCTGACTTTAGTTACTCTGAGATTCGTGTTTAACAACCACAAGTAGCCCTCGACAGTCTTAATTAAAAAATCCCAATTATCCTTATCCTTTTGTAGACCGTAAGGAGGATTTCTTATTTCTATAACTATCCATTTAGGCTTTCCAAATAGAGATATTTTTATAACCCCCCATCCCATTACTTGCATAAGTGTTTTAAGCAATTTAAGTTTTTCTTCTAGACTACTGCTTTTTTGAACTAATTCTTCAAAAAATTCCTTAGCAATGAAGGGTATTCTTTCACTTAATCTCCCCCAATTGCTTAATAAATGAAAAATTGTATTTTCCACAGGAGGCAACATTTTTCCTCTAAAGAGTAAACGGTTTTTATGATCTAATTGTAAAATATTTGATTTTAATGAATCGCTTAATGAAAAACCTTTAATTTCAGGTAAGTAATTTAATTTTAGATAGGTTTTTTTATCCTTAGATTCTAAATCAAAATAGACATCTCTGTATTGGAATTTATAAATACAATACTTCTTGGTTTGCTTTGAATAAATACATTCTGCACTTTGTTTTTTTAATAAACTTAATATTCCTTCATAATATCCAATTAAAACTTGATTTTTTCCAATTATCCTTGTTACGGCTTCATTTTTTGTTTTGACTTCTATAATCCTCTTATTTTTTGACGCCGATAACTCATCCATTAATCCCAAATTAATCCAAATTCCAGACATAACCAAATCTAAGAATATATGGGGCGGTAATTTCTTAAAGACTGTGGGAACTAATTGCTTTGTTATTAATCCCCCCCATTCTCTCCCGATATCCCTTAAATCTTGACTGAAACCTGCTTTTTCACATTCTTTTATATAATTCGCAATAATATCTTCAAAAAAGAGAACATGCCTCCTTTTTCTAATCTTAAATTTATACAATATCCCCCCTACCGTGACTTCCATTATATTCCTTTTAAGAGAAGTTGAAAGGCGCATAAATATTATTTTATATTATCATTCTCTTACTTAACCGTAGCCCTTTACTATCAATTTTCAACTCATATGAAATTTTAGGCTCAAAAGAAGTATATCTCATCTTATCTATCGTCAAAGTCCTCATTGGCCTTTCTTCAAACTCTGAGAAGGTTAAATGCAATACGCCGTCACACTCGAAGGACTCTCCATTACCTGAATCTATCCCATTATCAGTCTCGCAAATTAGTAGGCTACATCTCACCTTCTCACGCAGATACCTCACCAAAAGAGTTAACTGATATCTATAGTCTCTCTTATCTACCGAGAATAAGAGAAGCTTATTGAGGTTATCTATCACCAGCCTATCTATCTTCGGGTACTTCTCTATCATGCTTATAAACCCATCAACATTGATATCCTTTCCCAAAGTTATCCCTTTAATAATTAAGTTCTTATTCTCATAATCCAATCCTATGCCCCTACACGCCCTCACCAAATCGCCTTCACTTTCATTAAAGCTGATATAACAGCCCTTCTCGCCTTGTAGTGCTCCCTTTACTACGAAATTCAATCCAAATAAAGTCTTGCCAGTACCAGCTCCTCCGGAAAGCAGTACAACAGTGTTCTCAGGAAACCCTCCTTGAATGAGAGAATCCAAGCCCGGCAAACCCGTTTTAATCCTAGCCATAGTCATTCCTCATACTCTGGTATAAGGCGAGACTTCTGCAGCTTTATAAGCAAATATTTCTCGCCGCCAGCTTCAAATAGAGAAGCTGGAACCTTTTTTGGAAGCATGATATCATGCCTCCTAAGAAGCCTAGTAGGAACCATAATCCTATTACCATGCCCAAGCTTTCCGGTAGTAAGACTTAAAGACAAAAAATTGTCACCCTTGGGCACAACTAAGAAGTCCTTCTCAGATCCAAGAAGCTTATACTCGTCGTGAGCCACTTCTAACGATATCAAGATATCGTTTCCCTCCATGCTAACTTTTTTTAGCTTAGCCATGTTTATACTTAAGACATTAAGGTTTAAAAATATTACTTTTCTCTTAAAACCTGTGCTACCGCCTTTCTATTCCTCGGCCCATCAAACTCTGCAAAGAAAATCCTCTGCCAAGTGCCCAACTGCAACCTCCCACCTTGTATAGGTATAAGCTTAGAAGGACCCAGCAATATAGACCTTAAATGAGCATCCGCATTCCCTTCAAACCCCCTATCATGAGCATATCCTCCCCCCCGAGGAACCAGCTTCTCCATCAGTTCCTCAAGATCCCTTAAAAGGCCAGACTCATTCTCGTTTACGATTATAGCTGTCGTAGTATGCATTGTAAATACGTTAACAGCGCCCTCATCAACACCCATGCGAGATACTACCTCCTCTACCTCAGAAGTGATATCTATAAACTCAACCCTCCTAGAAGTCCTAACCTCAATAATTTCTCTGCTCAACTACACCACCCATTACATTCTACCAGTAGAAAGATTTAAGTTTTTTTGGATTTAATGCGAATGCCATGAAGCTTCTCTTAATACATGCGGATTACATAGAATACCAAGCCAAATCTAAGACAAAACTGGCTGAAGAAGTGCCTGAAAGCATGAAAAACCAGAGGGCAGAGGAGTCCCTCGTAGCCTTCATTGCAGTAGAAAAGAGCGACGAAGAAGACCCAAAGCAGGTAATATCGAAGGCCTGCGAAGAAATCGAGAGGGTTTACTTAGAGGTAAAGGCCAAGAACATAGTCGTTTACCCCTATGCCCACCTGAGTTCTTCACTAGCTAAGCCCGCGATAGCAGTAGACATACTCAAAGGGATCGAAGGAAAACTCTCAGAAAAATATGAGGTGAAGAGAGCGCCGTTTGGCTGGTATAAAGCCTTCGAGCTACGGTGCAAAGGGCACCCTCTTTCAGAGCTATCAAGAGAGATCACTGTTGGAGCAGGCAAAGAAGAGATATCAAAAGCGGTGATAGCAGAGCAAAAGCTTAAGAAAGAATACTATATCCTAGACTTAGACGGCAGGCTAGTTCCAGCAAGCGAGTTCGACTTTTCAAAATATCCCAGCCTGAAAATCTTTTACGAATACGAGACCTCGGGTAGTAGAATAGCTGAGGAAGAGCCGCCTCATATAAAGCTGATGAAGGAACACGAGCTGGTAGATCACGAGCCAGGATCAGATCCAGGAAACCTGAGATGGTACCCAAAAGGAGAACTCATAAAATCACTACTAGAGGAGCATGTCAATAATATACACGCGGACTACCAAGCCATGCGAGTCGAAACTCCGGTTATGTATGACTTCGAACATCCAAAGCTAAGCAAGTATCTACACAGATTTCCAGCTCGACAGTATGTAGTAAAATCAGATAAAAAAGAATACTTCCTTAGATTCGCAGCATGCTTCGGGCAGTACCTAATAAAACATGACATGACCATCTCATATAAGCACCTGCCAGTTAGACTATACGAGCTAACTCACTACTCCTTCAGAAGAGAGCAGAGTGGAGAACTCTCAGGATTAAAAAGGCTAAGAGCTTTCACTATGCCTGATATGCATACTCTATGCAAGGACATGGAGCAGGCAAAAGAAGAGTTCATAAACCAATATAAGCTGAGCATGAAATGGATGAAAGATCTAGATCTGGAATATGATGTCGCTATTAGGCTTGTTAAGGATTTTTACGAAGAAAATGAGACTTTTATTAGAGAGCTATCCAAGCTTGTGGGAAAACCCATACTCATAGAGCTATGGGAGCAGAGGTTCTTCTATTTCGTGATGAAGTTCGAGTTCAGCGTAAACGACGCCCTTAATAAAGCGGCAACCCTCTCTACGGTGCAGATTGACGTAGAGAACGCAGAGAGATTCGACATTACTTATATAGATGAAAATGGAGAGAGGAAACACCCCCTTATGCTTCACGCCAGCATTTCCGGAGGCATTGATAGGAATCTCTACGCTATCCTCGAGAGGGAGTGGATAAAGGCCAAGGAGGGGAAAAAGCCTATGCTGCCCTTATGGTTGTCTCCAACACAGGTTAGGCTTATACCCGTTGCCGAGGGCCATATAGAATACTGCGAGAAACTTCTAAAAACGCTTCAAGAAAACGAGATTAGAGCAGACCTGGACGACGAAAGCCTCACTCTACAAAAGAAGATAAGGAATGCTGAAAAAGAATGGATCCCATTTATAGCTGTGGTGGGAGACAAAGAGATAGCAGAGAATACTCTCTCCGTTAGGGTAAGATCAGAAGGAGGGGCTCAGAGGACTATGACTATGAGAGAACTCATAGATAGGATTAAAAAAGAGACTAAGGGAAGACCTTTCAAAAAGCTTACTTTACCTGCAAAGCTCTCAAAAAGACCACGGTTTAGGTAATCCCCATGTACCTCGGTAAGAGCCAGATATTGAAGAGGATAAAAGAGGAGGCCTTACTCATAGACTATGAGGAAGCTAATATCCAAGGGGCAGGGGTAGACCTCAGGATAGAAAAACTATACGAGGTAGTCTCAGGTGCCTTTGTAGGCAAGGAAAATAGGAAGCTGCCTGAGATAGAAGAGGTAGAAGAATTCACCCTAAAACCGGGGAGATATTACCTATGTACAACCAAAGAGAAGCTGAGAATGCCGCTAGACCTAGTAGCTTTCATCTTCCCTAGGTCAACTATCTTCAGGTGTGGTGCTTCACTAAAAACAGCCGTGATAGACCCAGGATACAAAGGCGCTCTTACCATTGGAATAAAAAACGAGTCAGAATTCGAAATAAGACTTGAGAAAGGAGCCAGAATCGCCCAGGTAGTCTTCTCCTTAGTACAGGGGGAATCCGAAGGGTATAACGGTAGATATCAGGGCGGTAAAATTAGATGATGCCCATATACAATGAGAAAGCCCTTATTTTATCTGATGCCCTAGTGGTAGCAGACTTACATCTCGGACTAGAATACGAGCTCTTTAGTAAGGGAGTCAAGATACCTTCCCAAGCGAGAACCATGGAAATTAAGCTCTCCAATCTCATAAAAAAATCCGGTGTGGGCAGGATTATAGTACTTGGGGATGTTAAGCATAACATACCTAAGACATCGTGGATGGAATACTCGGAGATCCCGCAGATGTTTAGAAGTCTCTCAGAGTTAGCTGATATAACCGTGATAAAAGGCAACCATGATGGAGATCTTGAGAAATTACTCCCAGATATGAGGATAGTAAAGAACCTTGAACTCGAAGAAGCACTACTAACCCATGGCCACCTAAAAATTCGGTCACCAATAGACTTCAAATATATAATAATGGGGCATAATCACCCCTGCGTAGAGTTCACAGACGAGTTCGGTAGAAGTATAAGGGAGAGCGCATGGATCAGAGCGAGATTAAACCGTAGAGCAGACGAATTCTACGAGGTTAAAAGAAATCCAGAGATCGTAGTGATGCCAGCATTCAATGATCTAATTTATGGGACACCCTTCAACAAAGAAGAAAAATTGCTTGGTCCACTATTCAGGCAAGGAGTAGTCGACTTGAAAAACGCTAAAGCATATCTGCTTGACGGAACAATGTTGAAACTAAGAGATATCAGCTGATATTAAGGAGGCGCCTGCTGAAAGAGGGGGGCCTCATTTACCGAACAATTCTTCTCTCTTAATTACAAGAACTGCCGCAATAGCTATAACAATAATAACGGCTGCTGCGATAATCCCAGTACCAATTCCGCCCTCAGGCGATACTGGCATCGCTGTTGGTAATGGTGAAACCGTGGGCACAGGCGCTTCTGTTGGAGGAGCTGTTGGCGCAGGGGTCTCGGTGGGAGCTGGTGCCTTTGTAGGTGCGGGAGTCTCCGTGGGCACAGGCGCTTCTGTTGGCGCTGGAGCCTCTTCTTCTACATAGCCTGAGTCCTTTTCGCCTGTTATTGCAAAGTAAGAGAAGCCGGGCGTAATTGCTTTAAAGTAGATATAGGTGGCATCTCTAGATGTCTCACTTGTATCCAGCGACTCCCAGCTATTTTGCACATTTCTCAAAAGAACCACAGTGGCAGGATTAACATTATTTTCTTTTAACCAAGACTTCTCTATCCTAAATTTTATCTCCGCCTTATCAAGCTTGCTAGCAGGTAGGTTAGTAACGGTGATTTTAAGATACTTATATGGCTGCCCGGGAGGATCTGGCATACTCGCATAAGGCTTAGCGGCAAGCGATTGCACGCTTATCTTCACGTTATATGCGATATCCTTAGCAGTTACGACTATATCGGAGATGATATCCGCAAACTTGGTAAAATCAAAGACTACCGGCACGCCTATCGAAATAGATGAAATTGAGATGACATTACCCTCAGCAGCTCCACCTCCTCCACCGCCCCCTCCAGCAGGCGATATAGAGGTTTCTGTCACACCCGTAGTATATGTATCTGTAAACGAGGGATAAAATGAGCCCTTGTCGGTTATAACGGTACCACTTACCCCATAAACGCTAAATCCCGTTACATTGAAAACCCATGTTAGCGTCACAGTGCTGTAAGCAGGAATACTGCCAACATAATACATCTGCGGTCCAGACGCAATCTGCATATCATGGGCTGATAATAACTCAGAAATGTTAACCACTACGTCCTCAAAGGGCACATCGAAAGTAGTTATCTCCATTTTAGCAGGTATGGTCCACAAATTGTCACTAATTTTTACAGGAGAACTAGTATTGTAGAAGTTTATCTGCATATTTGGGCTTTCAAGCACTATCAACGCATTAGATGCAGTTGACGTTGCACTCGCACCTGTAGCTGTTGCGGTTATTGTGAATGGATTCTGATAAGTACCTACAGTATCGCCTTTGAGGATGAAGGATGTAGATTGCGAGCCATCAGAAGTGAATGTTATGGTCTTTGTGCACGTGTCACAGCTTACTCCATCTTTGGGTATGATAGTTACCGAGACGCTTGTTGTTCCACTAGACTGCTGGAGCTGTACTTCAACCGGGATAGTTATTTGAGCGCCCTTGTAAACCTCTGTATCGTAGTCACCTATTGTCACAGATAATGTTGCAGCGAACGCCGTAGGAATTAACACAAAGACCGAAAGTACTGTGATGAAGATTTTAAAGTTCATTTAGAATTCACCTCCTCCACCGCAAGTTGGATCATCTGGCGGACATTCTCCAGGTGCTGGTCCAAACATTTCCTCTTCTGACATGACAAATATACCCCTCTTCAGTGTTTCTTTATTACCCTCATTATCTTGGATAAGGAATGTATAGGAATAGTCGCCCCAACTTGCGTTTGTAAAGTCTAGCGTGAGATACCCAACGCCTTTTATTATGGGTGCACTAGCAGTTTGATTTAACTTCTCCTCAACTGGGCCCGAATAATCCCAGTATCTATGTATAACTTCTTTGATACTTACTGTTCCATTGATTGGTTTACCATAGAGATCCTTAGCTGTAACCCATAAAGTAACGTTTGTACCGCTCTCTATATCCCATTTCTCGCTGAAAGTATCTACTACCTTATTATCCAAATCTATACTCACCATCTGAGGCTCGCCCCATTCTTCCCCAATCATATGCCACCGTTCTGAAAAGTTCATATATCCATCAGAGTTACCAAGCTCTACTTGGTCGAAGTCGTAAGGAGCCCAATCACCTCCAAGGTCAACCCACTGCTCATCAAGTATAGTATCATCGTCCACGATGGCATTGGTTATCTCACCTACGCCATCCCAGGTTCCATCAAAGAATAAAGCATAATATTGCGTAGTATTATCAAGCTGCGGTGGGCCATCTGTTGATCGAAGGCTTGCGAGATACCAGTTAACTATCGACTTTACGCTGCTTTCCGTGAAGTTTGCGAAGTAGAAAGTATAGTAGTCATCAGCCACCCACGGAAGTGGATAAACATTCCTAGAATTAATCGTTAAATTCGACAAATACACTTTATCTTCCCAAGGCCTAGCTTGAATTACCGCCCAGCTACCTATTAAATTCCAATTGTCATTCAACTCGGGTATGGGCTCGCCTATAGAGTAGGTTTTCAATATTTTTCCATCAATGTTTCTTCCAATAGCCACCGTATCCATCGTTCCATACCAACCCTGGAGATCCTCAGCTGTCTTAGTGTCTGGAGAATTGTATATGAGCAGAGTATGAGTATCATTTAATTCTAATTTTCTTATTATCGCTTCTCCCTCTGTCACAACTTCCCATGGAGAATCAAGCACGATAACCGGCCTATTCCACTCGATTACAGCGCTACTACTAGTGACATCAATCAGGCGGAAGTCCGTATATCCAATGTTTTCTCCGACAGATGTCAGTTCATTATTCGCCTCTCTGAAGTTGTACTGCAGGTTAATAATGGTCACAGTAGCTGTACCAGTTGAAGGATCAGCGTTTGTTATTGTGAAGTTAAAGTTCCAGAACTCTGTGCTTCCACTTCCATTATTAAGTGATATAGTAACATTAACTGGTCCAACAGAGATGTTCTTAACATTCATCCCATGGATAGACTGAGTAGTATAATTTACGTGTGTATAATTGCCGTCTGAGATATCACTATCACCTGGCGTGTTATCGATATAAATCGAGCCATTTGTCGAATTGTACCATATATCTCTGAACTCCCAATCCCACACATGAAACATATCTGGTAAACCAGCCCAGCCCATATGCTCCATTCCAAGTGTACCGCTCTTTGGCACCATATCTGCGTTCTCTATTCTAAGGTTTCCTGCCTTTACGCTCCATTCTCTCAAGTTGGTTATTCGTCCATGGTCACCTATTTTTCCATTAACGATGAAAGTCCTAAGCTGTACAACAGGATACTGCCAGATATCGTCAATAACTACCCAATCAGTAGCCCCAAACTCCTGTACTTTTAAAGGTATCCTATATTCCCCATTCTTTATCCCGCTTGTATTTATATCCAATACCAAAATACCTGGCTTGCCTGACCAGTTCGTGGAGTTGATAGCAGGATTATCTAATGGGATCTTTTTAATTCCGCCAAATGGTCCGCTAAAGTCAAAAGCGATAAGATTATCCACCCTCACAGTTGCATTTATAAACTGTGATTTATTCCCTGGAGCAGTAATCATGACAGGTACTCTAATTATACTCCCAGGCCTGAAAGTTCCAAGGTCTACACCCCACCAGCTTGGGGTATTAGATGTAAACGAAACCTCATAATAGTTTGTAGCTCCTGAGAGACTAGCATAGTATCTTAAGTTAACGAGATATATTGGCATATTACTGCCGAAAGTAATAGGAGAACCACTGCTCGCATCTATCCCATCTCTAGTGAAGTTCGTAGTATTCGATATGTAAACACGGTCATACTTACCTGCTTCTTGTGTATCCGCTAGGATAACTAGGTATTGATCGTTATAATCGTAATCTCCATCGCCGTTCAGATCTATATTTCTCCACTCATCGTCCCACAGATTTTCTCCTCTGAGAAAGATCCCTGATTTTGATAAGGATAAGTTTATCTGGATAAGAAATTTTTCTTGACTCCACTCATCTCGTGTTGCGACAACACCGTCAATAGATTTTAGAGTAACTTTCCCTTCTTCCGAGTTAGTAGCATCCAGTTTAGTGATATTCCATCTAAAACCGTATGCATCAGTGAAAACATCTCCTTCGTAATACTTTGGAGCATTAGTGAAGTTATTTCCAGTGGTATTAACATAGAGTGCTGGGGTACCAGTGTTAGCGTCTTTATATACAAGCAGGAAATGCGTTTCTGGGTATGGGTAGTATTCAAAACTATTATTGACAACATCTAGTACTTTTATCGCATCATATTTAGAAGTTGAGGTTATCCCACTTGGTCTGGGAACCGATGATCCATCAGCCATCAGTGAGAAGTTTACTTTTCTATACAACTTATTGGATTCCTGAACCCTCTTCCTCATAAGATCCGGTAAGGAGATCGAGAGCCTCTCTACTCGGATGTTAAACCAGTCTAAGGTGGCTGTTCTCCCATTGGAGTCGTTCGCAGCAATTGAAAGGATATACTCTCCCTGTCTAAAGTTAGTCATATTGAATGTTAAATAGCAGGTGTTTCCAGAGCACTGTGCCTTCATGTCATTATTATTTTCAAGGTCTTTCCTGTCCATGACCTCTTCTTCAAACATGCCTCCAAACTTTCTAACAGACTTAACCCATGCAGAACTCAAATTATGCGGTGTCCCTCCGCTTCCACTCCAGAAATCATAGTCCTCATATCCTCTCACAGTTATATTAGCTATATCCGTTAACCCATACCGGGGAGGCCAAGTATCTTGATTTTCATCTCTCACGTCAAGAACAAATGACTTCGCATAGAACCAGACATCGGTATTATCCGTCCTGCCATCTGTAGTTGTAGCTTTTAAGGTAAGCATATACTGGCCCTCCTCTTTCAAAGTACCTGCAGGTATAGTTAAGCTACCAGAGCCGCTAGAATCCGTCTGCCCTGTTACTCCTAGTGAATCATTCACCAATACTGGAGGCTGCCACTTGTCGAAAGTGCCCATATACATGAGTCTCTCAGCTGTGATAGTAGCAGAAATACCAGTGAAATTAAATTCTTTTGTTTCTAATGTGACGCTTATATCCTTATTGAGAGAGACCTCCCAATTATTTGTCCAAGCCCAGAAATTGAAGTTTCTTATTTCAAACCAACCATAACCATAATCGGTTTGGTCATTAGTATCTACGATTTTTACCTTAACAACATAGCCCCCACTACTCCAAGACCCACTAGTCTTACTTATATTAAGTGTTGCTGTGCCATTTGAATCTGTTGTCGTAGACGATGCAGTAGCATCAACGGTCTGCCAAGTCCTATCATTTCTAACCTCTACCAGAGAAACCGTTATACCCTCTGCTTGCGTTTGGCCCAGTTGACCACCCTGAGCATTCCTAACTTCTACCCTCAAGATGATATTGCTATTAGAACCAAACACGGCCTTTCTACCGCCGTCCGTCTCAGAGCCTTCTACATAGGGATATGCCCATACTTGGTATAGTTTTTCTTGGAACCATCCGTCTCCGATCGCCGTCGTATAGTTTTGAACATACTCTGTTCCATTCCACTTCTCTACCGTAGCGTTTACTCTGAACCTAACAAAATGACCACCCATCTCGCTATCGTTTACTGTGAAGCAAAGATATGCATTGTTTTCTTCCTTGGTGAAATTCTCATTCACCATAGAACTTGTTACACTAGCTCCGCTCTCAGCTATAACCTCTATCAGTGTAGCATCATTTATCTTACTTCCATCAATAGGTCCTTTACCCGGATCATATCCTCTTATATTTAAGCAAATATCGCTACCGGGACTTATTCCCCACGTAAAGCTCTTGCTCTCCGCATCTACTGGCTCGCCCCATACGAATATCCTCTGGACTCCTATCGTATTGAAGGCGTATTGATCAGTTCCTTCTATTATTGCACTAACTTTTACTTTGTAGGTATCCTCCTCAAATGGAGCCTGGAAGATTATGACAATCGCCTTTTCGCCGAATTTTTCCTCCAGCCAAGTCTGTTCTTCCTCAGGCATGATCTCTCCGGTATCTGTAAGGAAATGGAAGAATCCGCTTATATTCATCACTGCTGCATTTCCATTTGCAATTATCTGGGATACATTCGCTTCTGTCGTATCCGAGAGAACCGTGTCACCTGTGAACTTGTTGTTTCCAGATGAATCATAAAATCCTTCCAGAGAAACATTGACCCCATCACCAGTTAAATCTGAGAGATTCAGAAAATCGCCGGTAGATAAGTCTGTAGCTGCAACAAAAATTGCTCCATACTCGCCTGGAGCAAATCCCTGAGAAGCACCCTTACCCTTTGCTAGAGGAGCTATAAATAGATTGTATTGTTTAACTACGATTTTATTGATTATCTTCTTTTTCTCGCCATTATAGTTTGAAATAAACTCAAGGGTGTAGGACCCAGGCTTAGTTGGAGCTGAAATTGTTTGGGTAATGGTCCCATTTGGCAGGTTCATGCTAAACCTACTATTGTATTCTGTTCCGGTGATAGAAACATTCACCCAAGTATTTGATATAGGCTGGTTAGAAGAGTCAAGAATGCTTACGGTAATGTTTAGGTCTTGACCAGGTTTAACTACATAAGCCGGGTTACCCTCACTATCTGTTATGAGGACATTAAGAGTGTATGTAGATACTTCATACGAAGCATGGCCTGCATCGTTGAGTATATAATGTTTTCTTCCCCCATCTGTATCCACAGATATGCTATAAATATAGTAGCCACCACTATTTGAAACTCCTATAACCCCATAATTCTTTATTATAGTTCCGTTATCATAGAACTTCTTAAGAGTGAGATTTTCATCGCTAACAGGCCCGCCGGATGCATTTGTTGCAATGCATAAAAGTTTTGCGTCTTCCCCTCCAGAGAACCTAGCAGGGATATCCTCCGCAAATATTATTTCAGAGCCAAATGGATCAATATATGCTATTATAAAGTTCTTATCGCTCAATTTTACCTTAGAGCCTTCTTTCAAGTACTTTATAACCGGGCTACCGCTGCTATCGCTACTTAAAGAGAAGTTCGCATCATCATCAATAAACGCCTCTTCGTACTTTCCGCTTGAAGCTCTAGGTAAAAGAACCCAGTACTCGGTATTATTATAAGTGAAATTCTTTGCTACCGCGCTACTGATGTCAATCGAGGAGTCTACAAACACGATATTACCTGAATTAACATCATTCAGAGAGAAAGGAGCAAGAGAGACCGGTATAGTTTCATTTACAAGGATAAGCATAAAGTTTTCAGCTGAACTAACAGTATAGGGTATCACCACAGAGGAGGAGCCAACCGTTATGTTTACAGTATAATCACCCTTATTAGCTGTGGCATCGGTAAAAGTGAAACTAAAAGAGCCAGAAGAATCTGTTTTAGCTGAGTCAGAAGAAACAATAGACTCCCCAAAGTAAATACTAACCCCTACGTTAACATCCGAGGCTAACGTAGTACCGCTATAGATTTCACCAGTTAAATTTACATATTCCCCCGGCAAGTATTTATGAGAATCTAAACTTGCGAAAATAGCATACTCAGCAGCATAGACGTTTGACATCCCAACAAGTAACACAGAAAACATGAAAAATAGCTTCCAAAAACTAAATTTCACCTTCCTACCTCCTCTGTTTAAAATTAACTAAATCATATTTGCATATTGTTACGCTATTTGTTAATTGCCCCAACATTTCTTATCCCCATACCAAAAAAAGCACTCATATAAAAGGGTTTCTTAAAAAAATATTTAATAATCCCCAATTTAGCCTTAACCTCCTTCTAACTCACTCCTATTCTCCCACTACTATAGATAAGGCCTTATATATGTTTTTGGTTACATTTATGCATCATTCTATTCAAAAAATGAATGTTTAAACATTACACGCTAAAATACCTTATAAAAATCCTTATTAAACAAAAGTAAACATAGTGCTCAATGAGAAATCAATGTACCTTTTATGTTGCCTCTCATCGCCCTATCCACATTCTCCAGCCTTTTGCCGTTTACCACCCAACAATTTATACCGTATTTCATAAGATACTTCGGCAACTCTTTATCTACGCAGGTAGTTCCAATTTTAAGAAGCTCTGTGGCTGATATCTCCTTAACATACCTTCCTCGGACAAGTACCCCATCAACATCCGTTAATTTGATGAAGATCCTTTCCCCCAAAAGCTTGGCTACATGACAGGCTATCGTATCCGAAGTTACATCCCAAGAGGCTTTAAGAGGTTCTTCTTCCAGTAGCCTTGAGGGTAAAAAGATAAAAGGGCGACTATTTCCTAACTCATAGCTTGAGGGAATACCTGAGATATCTGATAGAAAAAGTCCATATTGTTCCATGGCTAAAATAGCCATACGGTGAGCAGCCTTTTCAGAGATACCATAACCCGAATATATCCTCCTAACTAACTCTGCAAATACCCCTCCTCCCGGAACTATTACGGGATCATATTTCTTTAGTATCTTCAAGATTTCCCTTGAATATTCTAACAGGCTCCCACCGATCTTAACAAGCATATACGATAGTCAATAATACTTGATAAAATATTATTGCCCTACCCTCACTTCATCTCACGTCCCCTTATCCTAGCACCAACTCTCATATCTCTAATAGAAAAGATATAGTCATCAATGTGTTTATCCGTAAACTCTAGACCCGTCTTATCGAAGAAAGCAGGCCATCCTATCCTTGAAATCCACTCGCCCATTCTCTCATGAGGCTTAGCTTCACTCGCCCATGTCTCCACTATCTTCTTTACTACCTCCACTACCTCCGGCCACCTAGGAGGATTATTCGGCAGATAAGGAACCGCTAAACGTGAAAACGCTGGACCACTTCGAGTATTAGATACCTTCCCACCTACCCAAATAGAAACTCCATCGTTCTTCGCATCTGCAATAGGTACCCCCGGGCAAATACTATAGCAGATTCCACAATACATGCATTTATTAGCATCAATCCTAATGCTTTTCGCCTTTGGATTGGGCTTGATAGCGTAGGTAGGACACGAAGCTATCATAGTAGGAATCTCACATGCTTTTGATACTACCTCATCATTCACCTTTGGCGGACGCCTATGTACGCCGAGAACCGCTATATCCGAGCAGTGAATAGCGCCACACATATTCAAACACCCAGAGACAGCTATATTCAGTCTAGCAGGCAAGTCATCCCTCTGGAAGTAAGAGATTAACTCATCATAAACTGCCTTGGCGATTCCGGGAGCATCAGTTGCAGGGGTATGACAGTGCACCCAGCCGGTACACTGCACAATACTATGCATAGCGTTTCCTGTTCCTCCTATCGGTAACCCGAGTTTCTTTAACTCTTCTATCAGCTTATCTACATCATCTTTTTTCGGTACTATCCACTCAATACTATGTTTGCTGGTAAACCTTAAAGAGCCCTCACAGTATTTGTCAGCTAAGTCACACAGCTTAAGAACTGTTGAAGACGCTATAAACTTAGGCTGCCCGGACCTAACCGTGTACACCTCGTCCCCAGTACTCGAAACATGCTTAAATACTCCCGGCTTTATTAGCTCGTGGTATATCCACTTTCCATAGTTCCTTTTAAGGGTCTCCGGTAGCATTTCCTTATAATCAGGCGGTCCAAAGTCAAGCTCATCCATAGTTAAAGCCATCTCTCCTCACCTCACTCTTCTACTTCTCCAGGCCAATAGAACCAGAAAGGATTATTCCTAGGAGCTTGAACCATCGCTGGATGCGGCTTCAAACCAGTCTCTTTTAAGAACTTACCTGCTCCCAACCTGTATATAGTCTCGCCGATCCTCTCCTTTGTTCTGCCATTCTCATCCCACCAGTCAATGAGCTTGTATATGAGGTCTTTAAGCTCTTCATAGGGCTTTTCGAGTTTGATAAAGGGCATTAAAACCCATCCTAAAAAGGCTCCATATCTCCCCCTAGCCCTACCACCCATAACCAGGGTAGCACCCCTATCATCTCCAGGTCTAAGAGCCTTAGACATTTTTTGAAGGCAGAACATACAACGCATGCAGTTATCATTATCAATCTTAAGCTCCTCTCCATCCCACTGCATAGCATTTCCAGGACATTTCGAAGCTATTAAACCAATATCTACTCCCTTCTCAGCGTATTTCCTTACCTCCTCCTGGTTTATCTTAATATTATCCCTCCATGTTCCTACGACCAATAGGTCTGCCCTAGCTACACCAGCAATGCAATCAGTTGGACAACCAGCTATCTTTACTTTGAATTTGTATGGAAACCTTGGTCTATGCATATCATTCAATATCTCTTCGTCACTCATCAGCGTCTGATAGATATCCAAAGTATCTATCAGGGCCATCTCACACCTAGCGGGACCTATACAACAGCTTGCAGTCCTAAAGTCACCGGCAGAGCCCCCTATATCCCAGTGCTCCTTCGAGACTTCATCGAAGAAAGGCTCTATTTTATCTGTTTCTATGCCGATTAATTGAAAATCTCCGGTCGCTCCATGAAAGTTCATCAAGCCGTATGAGTACTTATTCCAGATCTCAACAAGCTTTCTCAACTTTTTTGTGCTGTAAAACCAAGCCGCTGGCTGTATCATCCGTATAGTATGGCAATCTCTAAGAATGTCATGCCGATCGCTAAGCCTGCCTATTACCCCCGCATCATATCCGGGGTAGCCTACCATCCCTCCATGAGTCCAGTGAGTTACTTTATCCTCATAAGCCAGCTCATATATTTTGAGTAGGCCTTTAAATCCCGTTTTCTTTATCTCTGTGACAAGACTCGGCCATGGACCTTTCTCAGCCTCATCCAAAAGGGGAGTATCCGACACTCTCACACCTCCTACCTTGAGTAATTAAGATTATGTTATATATAATCCAATATATGCTACTTTTTTGAGCATACCCCTGCACAACCATACTTTGGGCTTACGATATATTTTAAAATGTTTTGAAAGAGTAAAAAATTATGCGTCTTGTATGCTTATCTCTACATCACATTAAAATTCCTTACGCCGACTTTCTCGGATTTTATTTTAAGAATCCCGCAGAATTCTATAGGCTTTTTAGCGATGGGAAAACAATTTTATTTCAAAGTGGTACGAGGATTGAAGTCTACGCGTTAGTGGAAGAAGAAAAAGAGATCGATGATATCCTAGAAGTGTTATATAACGAGAGAAGAAAGGAATTCCTTATATACTACGATGAAAAGGCTGTGGAGCATTTAATGAGACTAGTAGGGGGGATCGAATCAAAGGTTTATGGTGAGACCTATATCCCTCGGCTGGTGAAAAGCTCCTTAGACTGCGCAGAGAAGAATTCCACCCTCCACCCCTTCCTAAAATCTCTATTTAAAGGAGCTCTCAAAGTCTCCCAGAGAGCGTGGAATGAAACTAATATTGGAGGAAGTCCTACTGTCGAAAAATTAGTGTTATCCTCTATTCAAAAGGAATTCCAGACTTTTGAAGGGAGAATAGTCATACTACTAGGAGCGGGCCTACTGGGGAGAAGGATTGCGAAAAAGATTAGAAAGCTTGGAGCAGAGATAGCAGTTGCTCATAGGCACTTTGACATCGCTAAACTTACAGCGGCAGAAGTGGGAGGTAGATCCATACTCTACAGAGATTTGATGAAAGCTGTGGAAAAAGCTGACCTATTGATATGCGCTACTTTAGCGTCTCATAACAGACTTACACCCGATATGCTTATACAGCCCTGTAACATTACAATTGCTGATGTCTCCCCCTTTGGAAATGTCGACCCTGAAGTAACTAAGATAACTGGTGTAAAACTTCTAAGTAGTATAAGATCCGCTGTACTAGCAAATATGGAAATAGAAAAAAACGCAGTGCCGGATGTAGAAAATATTGTCAAAGAAGAAGTTGAAAAAATGAGAAAAATATTTAAATGGAGATACTTATGAACTATTATGCCAACACCAGTAATAGACATAGCCGCTTGCGAGGGTTGCGGCACATGTGAAGCCCTCTGCCCAGATGTCTTCGAAGTGGTAGATGAAAAAGCAACGGTGATTAATCCCGACGGATGCGATACATGTGATTGCCAAGAGGCCGTTGATAGCTGTCCCGTAGGAGCTATAACACTAGAAGACTAAAGGACGATATACAACCATTGTCTCAGGGAATTACGAATAGACTCAGTGCGTAATATGTTTCATCAGGAACTTGCTAATTTTAGCATTTCTTCCACATTTATTTTCGATGGATTATAAATTATAAGATATACTATAAATATCGCTATGGCAGAAAGTATAATATGCCACTTTAACGCTCCAAAATGAATTCTCTCAAGGGCCTTAAACCTGCTTTCCTCGCTGTATAGATGAAACTTTTGAATTATATCTAGCATCCATATCGCTCCTATTACATTAGAGAGGTTCCCTATCAAAAGGAGGGGGCGTTGATAGTCGGCTAAAACTACCGCAGCTGCAGTCAAACCAACAAAGGGCAATATATCTGTGACATGGTGAGCACAACATGCAATCATAGAACCTGTCGAAACACAGCCTGTTGTAGCAACCTCTTTTTTCCCTTCGCCTTTCCCATATAGTCTGATATGGCTAAACAACCATATTTGTAGCCCAAAACCTCCTATGAGGGGTAGCAAAAAATACCACAACTCTCTAAACTCTGCCTTAAAAAGCTCGACTCCTCCACCTAAGGAGGTTATACCAATGTAGAGAATGGTTAAAGAAAAACTCCCTAAGAATGCGTAGATGTACCTCCTATCCACTTTATCACTCCACGTCCCACACAAACTCTATGTCTCTCTCTATCCCCTTAATTACAAGTTTCAAACGCTCTTGACTTAGAAGATCCCTCCCGCTTTTATCGAATCTTTCAAATTCCAATAGTCCAGATCTATGATGCCCCCATGAATTCTCTGATTCTGACCATTTTATTGGCTTATATCTCCTGCCGTCATTATCAATCAACTCAGTTAATTCCTCTATATCATATGAGAAGAGATCCCCCGAGTGGGTATCTAACCGAATATAAAAGGCTATAGAACTCTCGAATTTATCACCATAATTTGGATTTAAAAAAATAGCGGTTACTTCAATATTTCCAGGACTTACTCTAGTGTAGTACTCATCTGTCTTTTCTTGATTACCATTGACCGTCTTTGTAACATCTGCCTCGCTTATAGCTTCACTCGGAGTATTTGTAAGATATAGAATAAAAAACATGAGAATTAATCCCGTAGCCATTGCGGAAACCACGGCGAATATTAAATTTTTTTTCATATCTTATCCTCCTTTTTCAGGTATTCACCCACAATTACTGTAATATTTTGCCTCCAATACCGTTTGCTGTCTTCATATTTTTCTATTTTAATTTTAATAAAAAAGATAAAATATCGTCTAATTACATGAAATTAGAATTATTAAAGCTTGAAGAAGACTTATAATTATATATTAGAGTTATTTTTTAGATTAAACAGCAAACTTAATGTTAATTATCTCAGCTGATTTGGGTGAAATTTGGGAAAGAGAATAAAAACTTGGTATTACGTTTTTTAATAGAAAAGGCGATGCAACGTGGAGATACAGAAAATTCTCATTATAGCTGTAGTGTTACTAGCATCCTTTGCTATTTTTTGGGGAATCTATGGAATCAGAGGTGATACCGAGAAAATAACTGAAATAGGCTCTCTAGGGAATATTTCAGATCCGAATGAAGAAATCATCCTAATCTCCGGACTACCATTTTATACATCTTATGACAAAGCAGTTAAGATAGCCGGCGAGTCCAGAAAACCAACGCTAGTCTACTTCAGATCAGAGTCCTGTGTATGGTGTATGAAATTCGACTCAGATGTACTATCAGACAAAAAAGTAAAATCTGCTCTAGAAGAGAATTTCATACTAGCATCTATTGATGTGAATGATAGAGAGAACATCCCAATAATAATAAAATTCGGTGTTCGAGGAACCCCCACCTTAGTGTTCGTTGATCCGGAAGGAAAAATCATCAAAAAGATTGTAGGCTTTATCGATGCGAAAGATTTTTTAAAAACCCTAACTTCTATTACCTGATAGCCTCTAATCCTCAATAGTAAAGACTTTCTTAAGTATAATTAAAAAAAAATTGATCTTTGCATTTTGTAAGATTAATATAAATAAATACTTATTTTTTGCAGTAAAAAACTATATATTCTGTTCATGTATGTAGAGCTTTAGGGTGATTGATAGATGAAAATCAAAAAAGTTGAGAAAGAAAACAGGTATTCGACCTGCAAATGCCATAAAAGTTGTATGTAACAGGCCTCTATAAGATAAAAGGATCGACAAAAGTGCAAAAGCCCATTATAACGTCTAGTGAGGGATCTTGACATGATGTGCTGTGTAGGATTTTTTGGCGGACTGGTAATCGGTCAATACTTGGGAGGTCCGTATACCTATATCGCCCCGGGCTTAGGATTCATCTTTGGTCTAGTTGGAGATCTTAAATTAATGGGGAAACATTCCCACGGCAACCACTTCGCAATGAAAAAGAAAACAGAATAACGAGGCTAGATCAGCTGTGAAAACTAAAAAACTACTCACTATTGCCGCACTAGTTGTGATCGGTGTCTATGTATATTACGCAGTTAATGCGACTCCAATGGTGAGCGACGAGAAATACACATACCTAAGTGGACTCCGATGGTATAACTCATACGATGAAGGAGCTAAAGTGGCCCGAGAACTTAATAAACCCATCTTTGTTTATTTTTGGACCATCTGGTGTACCTATTGCGAGAAAATGCAAGTTGAAGTGTTTCCTTATGAGCCTACTTTTGAGATATTAGAGAAGGACTTTGTACTCATAGCCGTAGATATGGACGTTAATAAGCAAGACACCCGTAGATTCAATGTACAAGCACCTCCTTATGAGCTTTTTCTGACGCCCGAAGGAGAAGTTATAACGAAGGTCCCTGGTTACGTGCCGAAGGAGAAGTTTTATAGTATAATTAAAGAAGTGCGGGATTTCTACTATGACAACATACAATAACTTATAGGGGAGGGCAGAATGCTTAACCTCACAACTCCGATAGGCGACTTACTACTCTATATAAGTGTTATTCTAGCTGTAGTAGCACTTGCGGGTTTAATATGCGAGCAACTGAATTTCCTTTTAAAATTTAGCAATTATGTAAAATGGCTTATTAGAGGATTCTCCACAGTGCTTTTCTTAGACTTTATATTGCTTTCATATTACTTCGCAGTTAGTGATTTTAGCTTAAACTACGTATGGGCATTTTCTAGTAAGTATTATCCACTATACTATCGACTCTCAGGAGCTTTAGCGGGTCAACAGGGCACTCTCCTTTTCTGGGCAGCTCTTATAGGTATTGGTAGCCTTTGGCTTAATGAAACTAAGGATAGTACATCGGATTTTGTCAAGAAAACGCAGATAATAGTTATTTTTCTTGCATTGTATTTTAGTTTTCTAACATTACTTGATTCTCCCTTCAAGACTATTCATCAACTCTACCTCGAATTACCTAAGGATTTTATCCCTGAAGACGGTAATGGTCTAAACCCCTTATTGCTTGACCCATGGATGGCTACTCACCCTTTGACCACCTTTCTTGGGTATGCAGGTACTACTGTACCGTTTGCCGGCGCTTTGGTCTACCTATACCTTACCTTTAGGGGGAAGAACGAAGAAGTCGCGCATAGGATATGGATAGAAAAAGGTATCCAGTGGCTAAGGGTTTCTTGGCTTTTCTCGACCCTCTCTATGGCATTTGGAGGTATCTGGGCTTATAAGACCTTGGGATGGGGAGGATTCTGGGCATGGGACCCGGTTGAGACAGCTATGCTCCTCCCGTGGCTGATGCTGACCGGGGCAATACATACAGTAGTAGAACTAAGAAGAAATAAGGAGAGATATAATATTCTAGCACCGGTGCTTGTATCGTTTTCATTTTCTTTTGTAGTATATGCGACTATGGTTACTAGAAGTGGTATTTTTGAATCTGTACACTCTTTCATTTCAGGAAACGTTGGGAAGTTCATCATAATATTGGCTGTAGGATCTTTTATTCTTCCTCTGGTGTTAGGAATAATAAAATATTTGAAAACAGAAAAAATAGAAAAAGAGGAAAATCGCATATTGAATAGGACTAACATCTTTTATGCAGCAATATTAGTCATTTTAATAATTACTTTTATCTCTTTTTTTGGTATAACTTACCCCCCAATAATTAAATCACTTACTACGAAGAAATACGCTGTCACCGTCCAGTTCTTCAATCTTTGGATTTTTCCATTCTTCATAATAATGCTCCTTCTCGTAGGCCTAGGATTACATTACCATGAATCAATCAGGAGGCGAGCAATGTTAGCTTTCATAGGGTTCTCAGTTTTTACACTAATAGCCGGTATAATAAAACCCAATGAAAATTTCAACATAATTGATTACACAGCAATAGTAAGTTCTTCAAAACCCTTATTATATCGAGTTATAGGATCTACCTCTGCACTTAGCATAATACCTCCCTCAATTTATATTTTTTTTGCTGCAATAGAAAGATGGAGATTGAGAATTTCAGAAGGTAGTAGGAAAAAATACAAGATTAAAGAGTTGGGAATAATTTCTATTCATTTAGGGGTAGTGTTAATTAGCCTTGGAATCGTGTTTTCCAGTCTCTTTACTTCCAACTTTTCAGCTACTTTAAGCCTCAATAATAAGGGCCAACTTATAAGCATTGAACCCGCAAAAGTACATGAAGGATTTGGTAGGCTTGGAACCTGGGGCGTGCATTCCGGAGAAGGATGGAGCCCCTACTCTATTATGCTATTAGACTATAAAGAAATCGTAGATTATGGAAGTGAAGAGAAAATAGAGTATTATTCTCCTCCAGGGATAAGCGTTTCTGAGTTATATAATGAAATTGCCCAAGGCAGTTATAGAGATTCCTATACTATTCGAGGCATAGTTGAGGAAGTAATACAATTGGAACATAACACCTATATCAAGCTTGTAGGAGATAACAAGACTTTATGGGTCGCTGTCAATAAAGCCAACGTCCCGAGGGGGATTGAGTTAGTAGTTTATGATGCCACATTGCTGCTAAATTTTACAAGTCAGACTCTGAATAAAACTTTTGATATAATAGTTTTGTCGCCCCGATTTGAAGAGTTTCAACAAAATCTTAAGGGTAGTCCATATAAGACCATCCAACAAATAAAAATAGATGTTTACAAAGGTTATAACAGAATTGGAGGAGGTGTAGCAAAAGTTGAAACTTATAAAAATGGAATTGCTAGAAGACCTCTAATAGATAGAAGCTTATTGAGGGACGTTTTCGTTATATTCGATGGAGTATATGGAGAAGGTGAGATTCCTATAACTGTGAAGTTGAAACCTCTTATAAATGAAATCTGGTTAGGCATAATATTTTTCATCCTTGGCATAATTATGACAATTTTATCTGATACCAAGTATATTAAAGAGAAATAATGCCAGATTCTTTGAGAAGGCTTGAGGATTGAGGATTCAGAATTTAATTTTCTTCACTTTGATAAATAATTCATATATGTGTATGCTTTATTAAAAATTTATATTAGAATATATAGTATTTCTGCAGTAAAAAACTATATAAAACTAGACTTATAGTCATAAGGTGAGGTGTTATAGATGAAAATCAAAAAGCTTGAAAAAAAAGATAAATATTCAACATGTAAATGTCACAAGAGTTGTATGTAAAAAGTACATTTCTACTCTTTTTCCTTTTTTTAATAAGTTTTAGGGTTCATTTGGGGTAAAGGTAGGTACTCTTTTTTTGGCAAATTGATAAGCGTTCATCCAAAATTAGTGTGATAATTATAATGGATATGGTTCTTTATTATTACATATAGTAAGATTTTATTTTTTATTTTTTGCGATTTGTAAGCAATAGAGATATAAATAATGACAACTAGTTTATTATTTAGAAGCTGCAGGATGGGTCCATTCCTCTCTCACCTCCTACTTCCTCGGTTTTGGACCCATCCCGTGTCTCCTTTTAAACTTCTTTGCCTAATGGTTTAGCAACTATTAATTTGAAAACATCAAATAAGAGATCATTCTCCTCTAGTATTTCAAAGCCCGCTTCTTTGATATTCTCCACCGTATTTCTATTTATATTAACTCCTATTAGCCTCACACTAATAGGATTAAAAAAATCAAATATAAGACCTAATAAACCCTTTGGCCTAACATGCTCTAAAAATACTGCTATTCCATCCTTTTTCAAAACTCTCATCAATTCAGAAAGGCCAGCAATAGGATCGGGCACAGAGCAAAATACAAACGTAGAAAATTCACCGTCAAAGTAATTATCTGGGAATTCGAGATTCTGAACATCCATTTTATAAATTTTTAGAGATATATTTAATCTTTTAGCTCTTTTTTTGGCTTTTAATAGCATTTTTTCGCTTATATCTATCCCATATATTTCAAAAGAACTATCATAATAAGGTAGATTTTTTCCCGTTCCAACGCCAACTTCAAGAACTCTACCACTTTTTAACCTTGAAATCGCAAGGCGCCTCCATCTTTTAAAGAAAAGTAGCTCCATCGGTAATTCGAAAAAGTCATAAAAACGGGATATACTATCATACTTTCTTTCAACAAATTCTTTTCCACTCAACAATATGACCTCCTGGATTGTCACCTAGAATTCAGCTTCTTTAGTTTGTTCATAACTACGCTTATGAAGCCAAATACATTTAATTTTGGTAAGAACATAGGGGTTTCGCTGACATATTGTAAGTATTCATCCTGAAACTCTTTTATCAATGTTTTTTCTTCTTTTTTAGCCAACCTATAGTAAGATACCAGTAGAATAGGCCACATAATGATTGTAATAATAGTTGGCCATTGGACAATAAATCCTACAGTTATTAAGAGGATACCCGTATACTGTGGATGACGCATATATCTATACACACCGTCTTTTACAAGTAGCCCATTTGATCTATAGATTTTCTTCCATCCTTTGATAATCAAAATTAGGCCTACAACAATGAGTAAGTTGCTTAACACCATGACTAAAGCCCACGCAGTATTTATTTGCATGACCCCTAGCTTTGACAATAATACTGCGGATAGATGCCCGCCTACGTGGTCAAATGAAAGGTCTAGTCCTAAGAATGATGAGAGGAGAAATATAGTTAGAGGAAACCCGTACATTTCTGTGAAGAGTGCAACCAAAAAGGCCTCGTATATTCCTAATGCCTTCCAATGCTTTTTTTCTAAAGGAGAAATATAGCTTAAAACAAAAAGAGAAAAAATCAAAAGGCTTATTCCAACTGCGGCCCAATTGCCATATGCATAGAGATCGTTAGAAGATTGCGGAATAATTTTTGGAAATGGCATTAAGAGGCTAAAAGATAGCACATTCAATAAAAGAAGTAATATAAATAAATATAAGGTTAAATTCAACAATCTTCTACCTATTTTAGTTATATTCATCCGATCCCTCAATCAATTCTTTTACCCATGTCCAAAATTCCCTATTTAAAGCAAGATTTTCAAAAGTTGCTGCAAGATTTTAGTCTTGGTATACTCATGACTTTCCGAGTAGTATACTTTTAGAAGCTCTCTCGGTATCGACCTATCCCTAGCGGCTTTTCTTATCACCCTGTTTAACGCCCAATCTGGTGCACGAAATACTATATTTTGAAGGAAAAGGAGGGCATCATAAAATTTCTTTCCTTGTAGAACTTCTCTCTCATATACTCTTAAAGCCTCACTAAGACTTATATCATCCAACAAAACTTTAGATATAAGATCACCACATAACTTGCTATAGATAAAAGCTTTTCTGATCCCCTCACCTGATACCGGAAGGACTTGACCAGCTGCATCACCAACGACGAAAATATTATCCACTACTGGGTCCCTCAGGCCAAGGCAGGGGATTATACCGCCATGATATCGCAAATCTTTCGCCTTGATTCCTAAAAACTCTAGGAAACCCCTCTGAAATTCTAAAAGATTCAGCCTTCTAAAGCTACCCAGCCCAACTCTAGAAAGACCATCTTTAGTTGGGAAAATCCAAGCGTAGCCTCCCGGGATAAATCGCCTACCAAAAAACATGTGTATATAGTCAGTATCATATTCCACCTCGGACTCTATACCCCTAATATTGAATTTTACATCATGCAACCCCTGAGAGAGACTTGTTGCTAGCACCGCTCTCCATCCGCTAGCATCAACAAGGATATCAGAGGAAAACTCCTTTTCACTGCATACAACCTTTTTAACTCCATTTTCTTTAACTCCAGTTACTTTTGTATTGGTCATTATCGTAGTATTTCTTAATTGAGAGGCGAGAGACTCGCAAAACACCTTGTAGTCGATAGTGCAGTAGTAAATAGGCAGATCGATTTCAGCCCTTTCTTTAGGAGAGTGGAATACGATTTTATCAAATTTACTGAGAATACTTTTCCTAGCTCCTAGCTTACTTACCCAGTCTACCGGAGCGCAACATGTAGACTTCTGCTTGATTCCTAGACCCTTCTCTTTCTCTAATACTAATAGATTTTCAGCCCTCGTATAATAAGCTGTAGTCAAACCTGCGAAACTACCGCCAACTATTATTGCATCGAATTCCATAGAAACCTATGCAAATAAAATAGTATATGAAAATTTTTAGTGCATAATGTAATAGAGTGTTTTACTGAAAAAAGTCGGGAGCAACCCCTATAGAGAGTTCTGAGAAGATGGTAGCATTCTTTTTTACAAATTGCCTAGTAATCTCCATAGAGTACAGACTCAACTTCTCAAAAGAAAAAGAATATTACAAATGAAATAAACTATATTCATATTACAGCGTCTTAAGATACTCTATTAAGTCTTCAAGATCTTTGTCAGACATCTTCCACCGAGGCATGCATGGGTCTAGCTGATTTCCAGAAGGATCTACACCCACAGTGATAGCTTTTTTTATGTCTTCATCGGTATAAGGTGGATGCTCTTCTCTTTCGCCATGTTCTTCCTCAGTAAGATCATGATACGTTATCGGAGGCACAACTTCAGTGCACATGTGTGGTACCCCTCCTCCTTTACCATCTGGACCATGGCAACTTACACAGGCCCCTCCATGCATATAGAGCCAGTGTGGACCGCCATCACTTTGGATTCTCTCACCTTTTTCATTAAACCCAGTATAGTAAATCATTTCACCATTGGATTCAAATTCTTCTTTAACCTCTTGAATTGGCGGTGCGGTCTGTCCACCAAACATGTCAAAAGGTGAAGGAGGATATAGACATCCACTTAAATATGTCAGTATAATGAGGAATACGATTGCTTTGATCATTTTTCAATCTCTTTCCTCATTTCCTCATATTGCTCCCGAGTTATTTCTCCTCTGGCATATCTCTTTTTCAAAATTTCTAGAGGAGTTTCAGCAGGGCTTGTATGTCTGGTATCTGAGCCCTTTATTTGCTTATAAAGCCAGATAATAAGCAGAATTATCGCCACCCAGAAGACGATAAAAAATATCCAGCTGAAGATAGCCCAGCCATAACCCATCATCCCATATCCTCCCCCATATCCCCAATCCATCATCTGTGATTCAATCATTATTCTTCACCTCACTATCTATTTTTTTAACAAATAAAAAAAGGTTTATGCGATGCTATCACTTTAGAATATCCTCTTTAATTCGAAGGTACTCTTCCTTAGTTATTTCTCCACGCGCAAATCTCTTATTAAGAATATCTATCGGGGTCTCCTTTATTCTTTCCTCCGACTTACCCCATTTTAGTATTAACACTACAAAAACAACTACCAATATCCAGAAAAGTAGTCCAAAACCTCCAAAACCATAGCCTCCCATCATAGGCCCATGCATCATGCCAACGCCGCTATGATGCATCATGCCTCCCCAATACCTATATGGAGCTGCCCGGTATCCGCTTTCATATCCATAAGTCAACACTAGTATTACTGCTAGAAACCCAAAGATTATGTAAGCCCAATAATTTCTCATGGCTTTGTTATCTCCTCTTTTTTCCTAATATATTCTTCTCTAGTTATTTCCCCTCTCGCATACCTTTTTTTCAGTTCTTCCAGGCTGCTGTCATCGGACTTTTCTTTTAAGACAAAATAAACGACTGCTAATACTATTATCCATATCGGCAGTCCAAACCCCATCATACCTGCATGCAAAAATCCTGGGATAAAAAAAAGAACTCCAAGGATTATAATCAAATCTTTTTCTTTCATATACAATCACCTCAAATAAATCAAAACGGGCCAAACTCTAATGGCCCTCTTATTTTTCCCCTAAATAGTCGCCATGCCAAGTATGATACCAGACCTGCCCAGTAAAGCCATTGACACTCAGCATTCCTACAATTTCGCCTTCAGTAGTAACATGTATTGTGTAATACCCATAGAACTCATCTGCATGCTCTTCAACCACTAATCCCGGAAGATATTTGTCCAAATATTCCTGCGCATATCTTAATGCCTCATCTTCCGTGACAGTATTTTCCTTGTCTACTCCCCAGCTCATATGGCCGTACTTTGTATTCCACATCATGTTTGGCCCTGGTTCTGGATAAACAGCCCCAGTATATTTATCCACTAATAATTCCATAGCTCCTATGCCCGTGTCTTTCTCAATTACTTGTGCATAATAATTATACTCGAAATTCATCATCTCTTTTATTTCAAGGTTGGTACCCGAAATGTACTCTTCAACAAGCTTTTCAGCATCTTCAATAGTCATGTCAGCAGATGGAGCCTGCCAACCATAACCTGCGTGCCATTCACACCCTCCAGGCCCCATCATACCGTATCCAGTCATCATGCCTGAGCCCATTCCATAACCCATCATGCCTAGCTGTGGCATATTCCATCCGTTAACAAGAAAAGCATCAAATCTACTCCCCTCAGGGCTAACATCTGTATACCCATAGCCCATAATCTGGCCTCCAAATCTGCCTGGCCAACCCATACCCATTGCATACACGCTACTTGCAAAGAGTACGGCCATGGCCAATCCAATTGCAACAGATTTCTTTTTCATTTTAACATCACCTCGTTTTTAAAAACTAATTGACACCAAAGATGATAGAATTTGCTTAAGTGACAATAAGCCGTAGGGTAATAAAAAAAGTCCAGAAATAATAAATGTCCATAATAATCGTCTAATAAAAGAATATAAACATAAATAAGATGTTTTTTTATAAATTATCTGTAATTGATATTATATGTATATATTTATCGATAAAAAAAATTCTTTTTTTAGTATAGGCTTAAAAAACTTTGCTGGAAACTAACTATTTAAGAGGTTAATATATTCTGCATAGTTGATAAGGATGGCTCACCTGTACCTAGTCTCTTTACAACTCTTACTCTGCGTTCTAGTAGCTTCAATGATATCCCTTATTAGAAAAAGACAGACGGAGTATGCTACCAACCTTTGGTTATTTGAGGCTGCCTTTTGGATTTACTCCCTAAACCGGTTGAGCGAAATATTTAGCACAGTTTTCCCAGATTATTCAGGGCTCTTATCTTATATCGAGCACTATTTTGGTGTTATATTTTTCCTACTAGTAGGATCTCTTGGGGTTTTAAATTTTACTTATGTTAACCAACGCGAAGAAATAGAGAAAGGGTATAGAATACTTATCTTTGTCTTGACAACCGTCTTCATATTATATTTCGCATTATTCGACTGGCAAGCTAATATACTCAACGCTGCAATCCTTTCACATCTTTTTGAACTCGGTGTTTTTATTGTTGTGACCGGTTTTATAATTAAACGGCTTAGAGAGATAGGGTCACCATTTAACCCCACATACATTTATAGACGTTATCCATTCGGGGTAGCAATCGTTTTATGGATGATATCTGTAATATTACACATTTTTGTACTAGTGGGTTCTGGAGGCGAGGTTTTTGAAAACATTTTAAATGTTTTTTCTCTTGGAGCGATTTTTATTATTTTTATTAGAATAAAGAGTATTTATTCAGGCTGGGGATCTATACCTAAAGAGTTTGAGGTCTTTGGGGGTAGAGAGGGATTAATAGACACGTTAAACCATATACTTCGGCACATTTACTATGGACCTATCGATTTAGGAGTAGGGGAGAAAGAAGTTCTTTTAAACGAGTTCTTTAAGCTAACTAACCTCGCTGAAGTGGTAGATATTCGAAAAATGGAGATAAAACCTTCCAAGTTTCAGGCCAAACTTTTTTCGGAGAAAGATTTTTCAACTAAAATTATTAAGGGGCTTCTGGCTTTTTTCACACGGCACCCAGAATTGATTAAGGAGTTCCTTGTGTATAATCTTATCCAAGCAATTGTTTTAAATAAAAAAATATCCTCTACGCCTCAACAAGTGAGCCTTACGCTTTGGGATGGACTATCTACTATACTCCGGGAGCTAGGTGAGATTCCAGAAGACATGATTGCTCTATTAAAAGAGTGGAGCCCGTCAGAAAACTACGCATATTTTGAGAAAAGACACCCCTCAGGCAACTCGCAACTTGATGCGTTAACAGGGCTTATTCCCTCGCGGGGGATAATTCTCAATATTAAAAGCACTAAGATCGATAAAAAATGGATAGCCCTACCACTGATAAAAGAGAATGTATCTCAATGGCGGAATATAATTTATATTTCCTCCGATCCCTTAAATAAAATATTCTTAGAACTGGGAGGTTTAAAAGATTATATAAAAGAAAATCGGATCAAAATCATAGCAATAGGGTTAAAAGGATCAGAATACCCTGTGGAGGATAATATTTTCCAAATACGAGAGAGTCCAAAAGATCTTCTTTTCGTACTCAAAGACTGCATTAGGGGATTTCCTCTAAGCTCAATAATTGTCGTAGCGGATTTAAACCCTGTCCTATCTATTAATGATACTGAGCAAGTAAGGATGTTTTTTAAAGAGTTAAATGAACTCCTCTATGAAGATAAGGCGTGTCTATTTGGAATTGCTTCAGAAGTAGTGAACCCAGTTAATTTGGATATCGCTCGGGAGTTCGCGATTATGGTGATAAACCATGAGATGAGCGAGAAGGGTATTGTATCCACAGTAGAGAAATCTGACTTGAAAATGGTGCCAAAAGAAACATTTGCACTAGAGCCAGCACTAACAGAACTGTTGGTATATATTGATAAACAAAATACTCAAGGGAGAAAGCCTACCTTCAGTGACGTAGAAAAAGCATTTTCGATAACTGGAGTAACTGCCCGAAAGAGAATTAACAAACTTGTAAATGAAGGGCTTGTAAAAGTAGAGCGTTCCGGTAGGTACAAAGTATTAGAAGTGGGTGAAAAGGGTAGGCAGTTTCTTATTCAGATCACAACTTAATTATTTACACTTCAAGACAGCCAAGAAAAATTTGTAATAAGATATAAGATTGCTTATGCTATTACTCTATTTTAACGCTTAATTATCATAATCGAAATATAAAAGGATACTCTCCTTTTAACTCAATGAGCGCAGAAATTCAACAAGTTGAAAGAAGGGTTTCTCCTAAAAATGATGCTATAGAAAACATATGTAAGGCTCTAGATAAATGGTACTGGGCAGGGAAAAATGGGATATCTAGAGATGTAGCAATTAAGCCTGTCAGAGATGTAGTAGAATACGTCTGCGAAGCTAAAAAGAAGGGACTGGATAAAAAAAGCGAAGTTGCATACTGTGGCTCAATACTACTATACTCCGTATTATCCTTAACCGGAAGAAGAGTCAGTTCCGACGTTAAAGAAGCTAATGAGCTTTTCAAAGCAGGGAAAGACTTTGCGTCTTCAATTTGGGATGAAATAGAAGTTAAAGGAACGGATAAAAGAAAATGCCAAGAGATCGCTGATTCTATATCTTCAAGAATTTTCGACGTCTGCAGATCAAATTAACGAGGGAAAACATGATTAACAAACTACGAATAACGATCTTAATTACACTACTATTTTTGATCCCGATAGAGAATGTGAATGCCCACGTTGTTAGTGAAAAAGAATGGCTTAACGATCCCCATGACCATGGAGATGCAAAGATAATATATTTAAAAGCCTATCAGTTCGGATACGCTGTTAAAGCAATTCAAGAAGACGGTGAAAAAAGAATTTTCCCAGACGGCAAAGAACCAAGTATCATGGAGGTAGAAAAGGGAGGAAAAGTAGTATTCAGGATCATCAGCGCAGATGTAACTCATGGCTTTTATATAGATGGGTATACTCCGGATGCAGTTAAAGATAATAAGATTCTTATTAAGCCTGGCGAGATAATAGAGGTCGGACCAATCTTCTTTGATGACCCGGGTAAATTTAAGCTCAGGTGCTCTGAGACCTGTGGACCGCTTCACCCGTTCATGGTGGCGGACTTAATCGTTAAGCCAAATACCTATTTCCCGGTATTATTAATTATCACAGTAGTTGTTTCAGCAATGACTTTGTTATATGTCAGCCGTGCTCCAAAAAATAAAATGCTTGGAATACCCCTCGACAGGGATATTGATTTATTAAAAGTGAGGTTTATAGGGCCAATCCTTAAAAAGTTCCTTCAGTGGAGAGGAGTACACTTTGCTCTTATCGTTCCCAATCTACTAATTTTCATGGTTGTGCTAACTTCTGGGTTCTTTGGAAACCCCACAGGAAACATGAACTTTTCAATAGTAATAATATGGATTCTCTGGCTTGCAGCAGTAGAAATACTAATACTCCTTGGAGCAAGAACCTGGTGCACCCTTTGTCCAATCCCGGCTTTCGGTGAATGGCTCGCTAGAAGGAGATTTTATGGTGTCCATAAAATTAGAAAATGGACATCTATTGGGAAAAAATGGCCCAATAAGCTAAATAATATGTGGATTCCGGCTCTATTTTTCTTAACCATGTCTCTTTTCGTGCCATGGCTAGTGACCAGACCTGTTGTTACAGGCATAGTATTTGGATTCTTATTCATACTTGCCTTGATAATCTACCTTGTATTTGATCCTAAGCGCAATTTTTGCAGAAATATATGTCCTGCCAATGGATATATTGGATACCATTCTAACGCATCCATTTTAGCCGTTAGGAGTAGAAACATAAATACGTGCAACCAGCACACTCCCAAAGAGTGCATTAGAGGAAGCCCAAAAGGATATGGGTGCCCATGGAAACTATACCCGGGAGGACATAAAGAAAACACTTATTGTGGGCAGTGCTACGAATGCTTGAAATCCTGCCCATTGGATAATATGACTCTTAAGCTAAGAATGGTGGGGCAAGATCTAGCGAGGATAGGAGCAAAGGCGAAAAATAGGTTTGATGAAGCATATACCGGATTTATACGCTTCACAGTAGCCATTTTTTATGAGCTAGTATTTTTCGGTCCATATTTCTGGATAAAAGACTGGGGCAACATGGGAATAATTTACGGAGCAAACCTAGCTACAATAGGACTGCTGTCCCCTACCTTGGAGGCTTTAAACTACTGGTTTAAATGGGCTCTAATGGTAGCAGGCATAGCTCTAATCGGCTACCCTGGCCTGTTTTATATTTTCTCGTGGATATCCAAAAAGCTTTCAGGAGTTAATGATATCCCAACAAAACAGCTTTTCCTCTCCTTCAGCTATGCTCTTGCTCCCTATGGTATTTTTCTATGGATTGCGTTTGCTTTTTCACTCCTATTAGTTAACTGGTCTTATCCAATTTCCGCCATTTCAGATCCACTTGGTTACGGATGGAATCTTTTTGGAACAAAGTTTGAATGGCAACCATTTTCACCTGAAGCACTGCCATATATCCAGACTCCATTGCTCCTATTGGGATTAGCTATAGCAATTAATGCTACATATAACATAGCTGAACAAATTTTCAATAATCACAGGCAGGCATTTAGGGCAACATTTGTTATGGGAGTTCTACACACCATGGCTGGGCTTGTATTTGCCTGGGTGATTGCAGGATGAGGTGATAAATAATGGGAGATAAGGAATATTTGTTTGAATTCATTGCATTGGTCCTTGTAATCATGTCAATCGCCATGATTGCACTGCCTCTTTTTACTGACGTTTTAAAGGCTGAAGAAAAGCAGAAGACTATTATAATTAGGGCATATGTTAAAGAAGCAGGTGGTTTCCAGCCTGAAGTAATCCATGTAAAGAAAGGGGATAGGGTAAAACTCATTGTTGAAGGCATGGACGTTACTCATGGATTCGCAATTGAAGGTCTAGGAATAGATCTTGGTTCAATAGAGGTTGGGAAAAAGAAAACTATAGAATTCGTAGCCGATAAAGAAGGAGTATATGTATTTAAATGTACTCTCATGTGCAGCCCAATGCACAATTTCATGAAAGGCAAAATTATAGTTGAGGAAGAGTAAAATGAAGAGTCTACTAACATTCCCACCTATCCTTTTTTATACTGTTATAATAATCGGGGCAATAGTCGTAAATGCTTACACAATCCTGGGGGGAACTGTACAGAATAGTGAAATGATGGAAATGCAACAGATGATGATTGATATGCTGGAGCCCACTGTGTTAGTCGATAAAAATGCTGTAACTAAGCCCTCAAAAGTTACTATAACCCTAATTGCTTTAGCCCCGGGGATGGAAATGAAGATGGATTACTCAGGATATTTAGCTAAAGTTGAGGTTTATACGCCTTATGCTGAAGTATACGAGATTAAAGAAGGAACAATAGGTGAAAAACAAAAAGTTAAATTTGAGTTGGAAATTAAAGGGGATGCTCCCTCCGGGAGGTATAGTGTTATACCCTACATTGGACCTAATCCATCTAAACTCATTATGGGAGATCCTGAATTCTTTAAAGTAGAAAGGAGGTGAAAAAGTGAAATATGCCCCTCTAGTACTACTACTGTCTCTATTCTTGCTTGCAGGGTGCATTCAACAGCAAGCTGAAGAAGCTACCCCGCAACCTGAGACTAGTACACTTGAAGAAGAGCCACATGAAGAAGCAGGAGAAGCGCATGAAGAAGCGACTATCGTCTCAGAGGGAGTGCCGTCTGTTACTGTTGTATTAAAGAACTTCGAGTTTTCACCATCAAACATAGATGTCGAAGAAGGTCAAATAATAGAATTCAAAAACGAAGAGGGAGTCCACACAGTAACGATAAGCGAAGCAGGCCATGATGAACCTTTGATAGATATAGAGCTTTCTAGTGCTGACTCTGTACTAGTAAAGTTCAATGAAGCAGGCAGTTTTGATTTGAAATGCCGATATCACCCAAATATGGTTGGTAAAATAGTCGCACTATAACTCTTCTCCTAATTTTTTTTTATTTTTTATCTGAACCGGTTTCCCTACCTATATACCCTGTGACATTTGTCACAGCTCTCAAGTCCGAGGTCATTTAACGCAATAAGGAACCTAATTTTTTCATTATTTTTGAGATTTATCTCAGCGTCTTCAACAATATCCTCTCTAAAATAGGGTTTCCAAGATTCAGGCGCCTTTTTTGATAAAATCAGATAAGTTTCCTTAAACTTTTCAAAAGATTTACTAACGGATTCAAAGTCGTTATTACTCACGGCCGAAACTATCCTTGAGTATTCATGATTCAGATCTCTCATATGAGTTTTAATATCTAGTTCATCAAATAACTCTGATTCTTCTCGAACTCCAAATTCAGACTCTAGTATCTGCACCAAGAGATACAGTGCTCTAGTTTTTTCTTCTATAGATGCCTCGTCTTTTTCATCAATTGCTATTAGTAAGTCATCCATTAGCATTATCAAGTTGTCCCTATCCTCTGCCTCCAAATACTCTCCTAATTCCATCACTGCATCCTTAAATTGGCCTGCCCTAAAGCTCGCTGTCTCGTAGTCACCTACTAAAAGAGCTGCTCTTACATGGGTAAGGGCGTGAGACATTTTCTCTAATTGTGAAAAAATCATGAATCCTCCTTGGATCCTCGCTTTTAACGCAGTATTTTCTTCCTCCAATTCTTTAAGCCGTTCCTCATATTCCTCGATAGGGGGTGTCTTAGCCTGTGATAAAGTAAAACCGAATACCCCCCCAATTAATAATCCTACAAGCAGGAATGCCGCCCATAAAAAATTTTTAGATGACGTCATTTTCATAGCCTCCACTTATTCCTTATAAGTTTCTGGGGAATATGAGAATAACGATAATTAAGAGAAAGAATAACGATATTTCAAAGTTATAGGTATCTCATGGAAACTCGCTAGTATTGAACTTATAACTGTAAGCACAAAGCGCAGGATATGTCCGGAAAAAGAAATTAAATCTCATGGAGTTCTATAAAGTTAAATAATGGGCGAACTCACGAGAGTAGAATTCACCAACCTCGATAAGATACTCTATCCAGACAATGGAATAAAAAAGTCTCAAATTATTGAATATTATATTAAGATAGCTCCTAGGATGTTAAATTATCTGCAGGATAGGGCAGTTGTAACTAAAAGATTTCCAGATGGAATCCAAGAAGAAGGGTTTTATGAAAAAGACGCCCCGAAGGAAAAGCCTTCATGGATCCAGACTTTCCCTAGGTATTCTAAAACGACTAAGAAGACTATAAATTATATTGTTTGTAACAGCCTCGACGCTTTACTCTGGCTTGCAAATATTGCAGCTATCGAAATAAACGTGATGTTATCACGAATCTATTCTTATGAAAACCCAGAGTTGGTATTGTTTGATTTAGATCCGGAGCCACCAGCGGATTTCGCTAATGCAGTCGAGGTAGCTCTCCTACTCAGGGAGGTTCTAGAAGACATAGGACTGAAGTCTTATGTAAAGACCTCTGGAAAGAAAGGACTTCACGTAGTCATACCAGTCTATCCAAAGTATACTTTTAAACAGACGAGAGTATTTGCCTACAGTATAGGGAGATATCTCGCCAAAAAATCAGACCTCGTAGTATCAGAACTTAAACAATCCAAGGACCCGGGAAAGGTTTTCATAGATTACTTACAGAACTCGCTTGGAAAGACGATGATATGCCCTTATAGCTTAAGAGCAACAAAATACGCTCCTGTTTCAACTCCACTAGAATGGAAGGAGCTAAAGAAAACATTAAGACCTGAAAAGTTAAATATATTTAATGTCCCTAAAAGAAAAAAAGATCCCTGGGAGGGGATATTAAAGGAGAATCAAAAATTGGAGGTCAATTAAATGGGCAGAGAGGAAGAAAAGACCCCGACGCCTAGAAAAGCTATTTGGAGCGGAAATATTAGCATTGGTCTAGTTAATGTCCCTGTGAAGCTTTATCCTATGATAAAAGAACACGCATTTTCATTCAAACTCCTTCACAAAGAAAATGGACATCCATTGAAATATAAGAGAATATGCTCAAAAGATGAGAAGGAAGTCAGCTGGAGTGAAATAGTGAAGGGATATGAAGTAGGAAAAAATGAATTCGTTGTTTTTGAAAAGGACGAACTCGAGGCTATAAAGCCCGAATCTGATAAGAAGATACATATAGACAAGTTCATCGATTTTCTATCTGTAGATCCGGTATACTTTGATAAGTCCTATATTCTAGCACCAGATAAGAATGAAGAGGCTTATAGTCTTCTACTTACAGCTCTTCAAAGACTTGGAAAAGCTGGAGTGGGGAAGATAACTTTGAGAACAAAGGAATATCCTGCACTTGTGTATGAGTATAAAGGAGCACTCATACTTACAACCCTAAGATACCCATACGAAGTCGTCGACCCAAGGGGTATAGAAGAGCTAAAAGAGCTAAAGGAACCTAACCCCGAAGAGGTTGATTTAGCTATAAAGATAATTGAAAATCTTTCCGGTGAGTTCGATATTACAGGATATAAAGACTCCTTTAAGGAAAAAATTGAGGAGCTTATAGAAAAGAAAATGAAGGGCGAGAAGGTGGTAGTAGAGAAGCCTAAGAAAGAGGAAGTTAAAGAGCTTATGGTAGCACTTAAGGAAACCATAAAACAGCTTGAGAAAAAATGAGATACTATAAGCCTATGCTGGCTCAATCTGCAGAAGCTCCTTTTTCCTCTAAAGACTGGATCTTTGAAATAAAGTGGGATGGGATTAGAGCCATAAGCTACATCAATGAAGAATTTAGCATACGAAGCAGGACACAACGCGAACTAAAGTACAATTTCCCTGAATTAGCTGAGTTGAAAAAACTCGCGAAGGATATAGTGCTCGATGGGGAGATAATTGTACTGACTGAAGGACAAATCGACTTTCAAAGACTCATAGAAAGAGCCCAGACTAACTCAGCAAAGACCATTAAACTCCTCTCTAAAAAATTCCCTGCAACCTATGTGATATTCGATATTTTGGAAAAAGAAGGAGAGCCCCTGCTCGACTTACCTCTTACCGAGCGAAAGAAGATGTTGGAAGAGTTCGTTAAGGAAGGAAAATATGTTGTATTGTCGATATATGTAGAAGAGATAGGTGAGGCATATTACGAAGCAGCTATAAAAAGAGGCATGGAGGGTATAATCGCGAAGAAGAAGCAGAGTTCATATAAACCGGGGAGAAGGAGTAGTGACTGGCTTAAAATAAAGAAAATTAAAACCTGCGACTGTGTAATCTTCGGATACACCAAAGGGAAAAAGAGTAGGCGAGAAACTTTTGGCGCACTAATTCTAGGTCTCTATAGCCACGCCACGCCCTTATACGTAGGGAAAGTTGGAACCGGTTTCTCAGAAGCGGAAATGAGAAAGTTGATAAAAGTTTTTGAAGAGTTGCAGGTTAAAGAAGGAATACTCAGCGGAGCTGATCTCCCTGAGGATATTACCTGGCTAAAACCAGAACTCGTCTGTGAAGTGGGATATCAGTCAATTACTAGGGAAGGCAAGCTACGAATGCCAAGATTCATTAGACTCAGATTGGATAAGATGCCGAGAGAATGTACTTTAGATCAGATAAAACCAGATACACTACAAGAATACCGCTCTAAGAGTAAATTCAATAAAACCTCTGAGCCCGTAGGCGAGTCGAGAAAACAGCATAATAAATATTTTGTAGTACATGAACATCATGCACGCAGATTACACTATGATCTTAGGTTAGAGAAAGACGGTGTTCTTAAAAGCTGGGCTATACCTAAAGGGCCGCCTTTGGAGACTGGAGATAAGAGGCTTGCCATAGAGACCGAGGATCATCCAATAGAGTATAGTAATTTCGAAGGCTTAATACCTGAAGATGAGTATGGTGCTGGCATAGTGAAGATATGGGATAAGGGAAGCTATGAAGAATTAAGTTGGAAAGAAAATAAGATAGAATTCAATGTTAAAGGCAGTAAAATGCGAGGTTTATACGTACTTCTAAGGTTTAAAAAAGCTGGGGAAAAGAATTGGCTCCTAATAAAGTCTAAAAAATAACTCCGTTTTTGGAGACCACTTTCTAATTTAAAAGTAAAAGGGATTAGCTTTAAAAAATTATAAAACGGATTAACGCCAAAATCTAATTTAGGTAATTTTAATGGGACTTCTATCTGATGAAGATAAAAAAAAGATAAAGGAAAAACTGGAAAACTTAGACAGAGATATAAAGATCCTGTTTTTTACTCAAGAATTTGAATGCCCAACATGTAGTGAAACAAGAAACATACTTATGGAGACAAGCAACCTCTCTGAGAAATTGGATATGGAAATTTATGATTTCCAAAAAGACGGCGACAAAGTGAAAAAATACGGAATAGAAAGAATCCCTGCTATAGTACCAGTGAGTTCAAAGGATTATGGCATCAGATTCTACGGAATACCTGCCGGCTTTGAATACGCTGCCTTCCTTGAAGCCCTCTTAGATGTTTCCAGAGGGGAAAGTACACTAGCCCGGGATATAAAAGAAAAGCTGAAAGCAATAGATAAACCCATAAATATAAAAGTCTTTGTACTTCCCACATGCCCCTACTGCCCTTCGGCAGTTCGGATTGCTCACCAATTTGCAATTGAAAACGAATATATAAAGGGCGAAGCGATTGAAGCTCAAGAATTTCCTGATCAGGCACTCAAATACCAAGTTACAGCTACTCCCAAGACAATAATAAACGAAAACATTGAAATCTTAGGAGCCGTGCCAGAAACAGAATTCCTTGAGAAGGTAATCGAGGCATATAAAAAATCTTCATCAAGTTGAGTGGGATATGGAAATAGAAGACACTTTCTGTGAGGCCTTTGATGGCTATTTCTCGAGAATAATAATAACCGCAAAAAACGAGAAATATCTTCACAGAGCCGCTCATGGTTCTACCTGTCTACCTTCTACAGTTATTGGAAGAACTGAGGGAGGAATAGAAAAAATACTAAAAAAAGAAAGAACCCCTGACGGAAGAGTAGGAGCAATAATACAAGTGTGGGGAAATTATACCGATGGTTTAGATAAATTCGAATACGAGTATTCAATTAGAATTAGACAGGGAATTTTAGTGGTGCCAACAACTAGAGTTTTCAACGCGCTTGATAGTAAGACTAAATTAGATATGATGCGGAGAGTAGGACATTGCGGAGACGGATATGAGGAGGAAGTAGAGCTTTTTAGGAGAAAGCTTATCAGTATTCCATTAATGATGGGAGACTTCCTCATAGAACGATATATCGGATATGGGAAAGGAATTATGGGAGGCAACCTCTGGTTTTTCTGTAAAGATGAGGAAACGGCACTAGAAGCGGGTGAAAAAGCATTAAAAGCTGTTAGTGAGGTAGACGGAGCAATTACACCTTTTGGTGTCTGTAGCGCGGGGTCTAAAGTAGAAACCAAGTTTCCGGAGATAGGACCCACTACAAATCATCCTTTTTGTCCTTCATTAAGGGATAAAATAGAGGATTCTAAGGTACCTGAAGGAGTTTCTTCTATACCCGAGATTGTTATAAATGGTCTAGACTTAAGCTCTGTAAAAAATGCAATGCGAGCAGCTCTTAATAGTGTTAGAGATGTTGATGGAGTAGTAAAAATTTCAGCCGGAAATTATGGAGGAAAGCTGGGCAAATATAAGATATGGCTCAGAGACCTTTAAGCATTTCTCTCTCAAGAGCTTCAAGAGCTTCTTTATCTAATGAAACATCCTCTTCAGCTTCATACCAATCACGAGTAATCCAGTAACCTACGGTAAATCCAAAAATTAGCCCAGCGAGGTGAGCAAGGAATCCGGTAGACTCAGACATCGCTAATATAAAAAACACTAAACCATAAACTACTGAAGTCCATATACCTTTAGAATACAGATTTCTCAGAGCAATAAGATTAGCCCCTAATATGCCAAAAATAGCACCAGATGCACCACCCGATATTGTTGCAGGGGGGTATATGAAAGAAACCAGTTCAGCGAAAAATCCAGAACCGAAGTATATCAATAAAAATTTTTTACCATAAATCTCTTCGCCACGCAGCCCAAAAATCATCAGAAAAATCATATTGTAACCTAGATGAGGAAGATTAAAATGTATAAATATAGAAGTTAAAATCTGCCAGTAATTACCCTGTAACAAGGAGATTTTTGAGATACCCAACTCCCGAATGTATATATCATTTATCTCTAATAAATCGCCACTTAAGTAAGCAACTACTAAATATACAACAACATTTATGATTATTAACAACCAAGTTATCATTACAAATGCTTTAAAAAGGCAGTATAATAAATTTTTCCATAAATTTTTATATAATACTAAATTTACTGTTAATTCGAAAATAAGCATTAAATTAATAATAAAAAGAAAATTAGACAACTATGAAACAAATAGAAACAATTAAATACTTAAATTATTGATTTTTAATATCTTAAAATATATAACTAGGAAAAATTAAAGCAATTTAAAAAAATGAACATAATTAAACTTTGAAAAACTAAAATAGTTATATATAAGACTTTTTTAATACTTTAGCGTAAATAATTTCTCGGAAATATATAAATATGAGATATTAGACCATATATACCCGTGATCGCAACTACTCAAGGCTGTAAAACCAAGCAAGGGGTGAAAGAATTGAGAAAGTTTGGTAATACAGCCAACAAGGTTAAAGCAATTCTTAGTGTGATGAGAAAAGGTGAGAAACTAAAGTGCAAGGATATCACCCGCAGGTTAAGAAGTAAGGGCTACGATGCCGATGAGGGAAATATAAACATGTTCATCTATCACTATATGCTGTATAAGTACCTCGCTAGAGAAAGGATAAATGGAGTGAATTATTACTATCCCACCTGATTTTCATCTTACAAAATGTACAAAGACATCCTCTAGTGTATTCGTGCCTATTTTTTCTTTCAGCTCTTTTGGAGTTCCAAGTGCAACTAGCCTACCATTATTCATGATCCCTATCCTATCACAAAGTATCTCTGCTTCTTCTAGGTAATGAGTGCACATCAAAATAGTTTTATGCTTTTTTTGTCCAGCGATAAATTCCCTTATCGTCCTTGCTGTGCCTGGATCAAGCCCCATCGTTGGCTCATCTAGAACCAGGATCTCAGGATCGTGGAGTAGAGCTCGTGCAATTGCTAGTCTTTCCCGCATTCCTTTCGAAAAAGTGGAGATTTTTGAGTGAGCTCTATCCAATAAGCCCACCATATCAAGCAGTTCCTCTATTCTTTCAAAACTATTCATACCATATAATTCTCCAAAGAACTTGAGCAATTTAAATGGAGTCATTCTCTCATATAAGTTAGGCTCCTCTGCGAGATAGCCTATGTGTCTTTTAACCTTTATTGGCTCCTCAACTACATCATATCCCATTACCCTGATTGTACCAGACGTAGGTCGTAATGCTCCACAGAGGATTCTTACAACAGTAGTTTTACCTGCGCCATTAGGCCCTATTATCCCAAAAAGCTCTCCTTTGTTGACTTTGAGATTAAGATCGTCTACTGCAACCAAGTCCCCAAATTTCTTGGTGAGATGGATAATCTCGATCATGCATCCAAACAAATATTATTAACAAATAAAAAAAAGCAAGAAGTTAGCAAATGAAAAAATCGTCCATCTTTCTAGCTTTAGGTTTATTATCTGTTGATTTTGCAATTAAATTTCATATTCTATGGCTGGAAGTACTCAAGGACATAGTTTTGCTCACATTACTCCCTCTTGGTTACATGCACTTTGTGGGTATTAAAAAAGAAAATGTTGGTTTAAAGTTTAATTCAAAGGAATCGTTAAAATATTCTATTGGATTAATTATCCTAGCATCTCCGATTATGGTTTATGCTTCGACCTTTAAGAGTTTTCAGCTTTATTACCCTTATTGGGACATCTCAAGTATTGAAAATTTTATCTTCTATGAAGGGATAGTACTTTTCGCCATAATCTTCAATGTTGAATTCTTTTTTAGAGGTTTTCTACTTTTCAGCTTAGAAAAGGAAATCGGCGGAAAAATGGCGATATTACTCCACTCTATACTTTATGTCTTTATTCATTTAGGTAAGCCCTGGCCTGAGATCCCCTACTCTTTTTTTGCGGGATTAGTCTTTGGATATCTCGCTTTAAAAACAAGATCTATACTACCCTCTACCTTAACACACTGGATTGGAGCATCTATTTTTGATATTCTCGTGTACTACGCATATCTACTTCCTTGAGAAAATCCTCTTCAATTTATAGTATATCCCCTCTTCCAAATATAGAGGATCTTTAAGATGTTCGTAGACCTTCACCTTCTTGTTCCTTGAAAACACTGCAACCCCTCCTGGCACAATGGCTCTTTTTTTCCCTACCCTTCTAATTATAAATATCGATAACACTATAAAAGTTAAAAAAACGAGCAACACAACGCCTACAATAATACCTATAAGCACATTTTTATTTACATATAAATCTAGGCCCCATATACGTATTCCACCACTATCCGCTAGGATATAGGGATAAAACTGATACGACGTTATCTTAAACGGACCAATCCTCAAAATCTCCTTCTCATATAATGGGATCAACTCTTTCATGATTTTTCTAGCCATCATTTTCACTTCGTATAAGGAAGCCCCGCTTTCTTTAACAAAGACCATAAACCTTCCCATACGATAGCAGTTGATATAAGGCAAAGTGCTTTTCTCTCCAGTAGCATATCCTTCATCCCCAAATTCCGGTGAATCCACTACCCCTCTCGCCTTTGCCCATTTTAGCGCACTAGCAAAAACTTTTTTGCTAACAATCTCATTCTTAAACTCCAAAACAACAACCGTAAGGCCTCTTGCATTTTTCTCATACTCCACTATTTCCCCATATACTAACCCCTTGCCTTCATCACCTACCTTGCCTAAAAAGTCTAAGTTTTTAAGATCATCCTCTGTTAAAACCTCAAACTTCACCACTTGCCAGTCTACTAACGCTTTGAATGTGATTTCATCAAAACTTAAAGCTCTCTCTGTGAGCTCATATGAAGATGGAGCATACCTCGGCTCTCCTTCTAATCCACTAGACACTCCTGCTACTGCTAACAGCATTAAGATTACGATTACTTTTTTCATCATTTTATTACCTCCATTAAACGTCGAATCTTCGTTAGATTTACAAGCACATAATATATTACCGTGCCTACGACCAGTCCAAGCGCCATATGCAAATTGATTTCAAGCACATAATTAACACCTTCTTCCCAATAAGACCCATAGGGAGTTACAAGCATAAATATAAAGTCGGCTAATTGCAGCCCAGCTAAGGCGCCGAACCAGCCGAAAGGAATGAAACCTGCAACATCCAACTTATCACAGGCTAATGCACCAGTAAAGCCTATTAGAAAGCCCTTTATAAGGACATCATCAGCGACTTTTATGAAGATATCAAAATTCCATAGTAAGAGATAGTAAAAGCCATTAAAAAGAATCATTGAATAAGTAGCGAATATTACAGATATGTAGAAATATTTAATACCCTTCATTCCTCGCCCTCCCCTATAAACTCTTTTGGAGGACCAACTCTAGGATCATAATGACACTTATCGCATATCTCCTTCTGAGGCAAAAACCTGTGAACTTCCTTAGCATGACACTCAATACAATGTATTTTCTCCCTTGTAACATGGACCCCGTGCCCAGCAATACTCGGACCGCTTCTCTGAGGGATAACGCTGCTATTTAACTCTATAACTGAAGGAGATATAAGGGGGTTATGTTCTCTTTTTAGAAAAGCGTCACTTGCATGACATTTCAAGCATTTTTCAACTCCAATATGGGCGTGTTTTTCTATATCGATTGGCCTCTTTAGGATGGTCTTAAAAACGAGCATCATATTATCTGTTACACTAGCATGATGACAGTCATGACAAGTAGTATATTTTCCATGAACACTTTCCAGCCAAAGATAATAGGGTTCCTGCATGACTTTTGTGGCGGGATGACATCCTATTAAGCAAAATCTTTCATCATAATTTATGAAAAGGTAGGTCTTAAAACTAAAAACCATGAAACCCGTCGCACCAATAACTAAAGATAATATTATCAAGAATTTAGTCTTCTCAGGCATCCGAGAAATGCTTTCTTTATGCTTTTTGATATCACCCGGTAAGTATCTGATAGTTTTCTTAAGGTCTTTTAACAGCTTCCATCTAACTACTCTCCGCACAGCTAATAAAGCACTTATAAAAAGAAGAGTGATTATTCCTATTCCTATATAAACATATACGCTTTTTATAGTCGGGAGAAAGTCCTCCGCATCAGGCACGCCATCGTTATCATAGTCAAGGGGGTATTTGTCTAAACCGTCAAACAATCCATCTCCATCTGTATCATAGTTATATGGGTCAGTTCCAATTGCCTCCTCTTCAGAAGTGAACAATCCATCTCTATCAAGATCTCTGTCAATTGCTATCGTATAAAATAGATTATTATCGCCACCTATAGCGATTTCAGGATTGCCATCTTTGTCAATATCGCCCACCGCAGGAGAAGAACGAATTCTAGCGCCAACATCAAAACTCCACTTCAGCACCCCAGAAGAAGAAAGACAATAAACCCTGCCATCAAAACTCCCAAAAACCACCTCCAACCTACCATCACCATCCAAATCAACAACAGCAGGAGAAGAAGAAACAACCCCACCAGTCTGAAAACTCCACACCTCCACACCATCAGAACCAACAACATAAACCCTGCCATCAAAACTCCCAAAAACCGCCTCCAACCTACCATCACCATCCAAATCAACAACAGCAGGAGAAGAAGAAA
>Ga0180886_113_pt1 | contig 82150 bp, 85 predicted proteins | sample Deesub1362A_J573_FD_124183 | JGI IMG/M metagenome (GOLD analysis project Ga0180886, IMG submission 124183) | Candidatus Hydrothermarchaeota archaeon JdFR-18 | reverse complement strand
GATCAGTCTGGTGCACTGGGCTATTATGAGGCTCAGGTGAATGACACCGACTTTGCTGCTGGGAGTAACTCGTATACTAGTGGTGCTAACAAGCTTGTGTTGTTGAGTGATCCTATCTCTTTGGTTAAGGATGATAAGGTGGATATCCCGGGTACTCAGTATCAGCTTGACTGGTCTTTGGCGAGGAAGCTCAAGGTTGTTCGTAAGAAGAGTATTTCGGTGGCTAGTGGTACCAAGTTGAAGGATTCTAATTCTGACTACGAGCCTATAGTGGATGATGACACCAGCTCCTTCACAGTTTCTGCTACAGGAGCAGCTGAGACTAAGATTCCGGAGCTAGAGATAGTCGATGAAGACACCGCTAGCACGAATATGAATCTCGTGTTAATTGGTGGACCCGTTGCTAATAGTCTTGTAGCAGAGCTTGTGACTGCTGGTAAGTCTAAAGTGGATTGGTATACTAGTGATGGAGATATAGAGCTAGTAAGCGACTATCCTTCTACTGGATTTACCGGCATAATTGTCGCTGGTAAGAACAGAGAGGCAACAAAGGCGGCTGCAGATGCTCTAGCAGCTGCACTTTAAGAAGGCATATATGCCTTCTATTTTTTCTTTTTTTAATTTTTTATTAACTCTTTTTCTTGGATTATTTTCTTTATAATTCTAAGAATAAAATCTTTAAATGTTAGAGATTGATAAAAGATAAGGGGCCATAGGGTAGCTTGGTCGATCCTCGTGGCTTTGGGAGCCATGGACTCCGGTTCGAATCCGGATGGCCCCACTATTAATGTCTGAAAATTATATCTCCGCATATACGTTGCTCATAATTCGCATTGCCTGGATCTCTAAACGGAAAAGGTTTTTCTTTGCATGTGTCGGTATCTAAATCATAAAGATATTTTTTTATAACATTAGTAAAATTTAAATTTATTAAAAAATACTAGTATTAACATGAATAAGGAGATATTCCCGAGAGATATTTTACCATACCTGATAAAATGGCTGGATAGAAAAGAAGCATATGCTATCAAAGGCCCAAGGCAATCTGGCAAAACTACTATTCTAAAAATATTAGAAAGAAAGGTAAGAGAAAATGTAGTTTACCTAAATTTTGAAGATCCAGATATTCTCGAAGCATTTGAAGTAAATCCTAAAGAATATATACGGAGTTTCCTTTTGACGGAAGGTAAATACTATCTTCTACTTGATGAGTACCACTATGTTAGGGATCCTGGAAAAAAGCTCAAGTTATTGTATGATAGTTTTGATAATGTGAAATTTATAGTTACTGGTAGTTCTTCCCTAGAGCTTAGTGGAGCGATGGCTAAATTTTTGGTTGGAAGAGTATTTTTCTTTGAGTTATTTCCCTTTAGTTTTCATGAATTCTTGGTCGCAAAAAATTCTAGGCTCGCAAATATCTATGAAAATAGAAATAATTGCATTAGAAAATTCTTACTAAAAGGCAAAGTCTCTGTAGAAAAAGATATTTTCTTGAAAGAACTTACGCCATTGTTTAATGAATACGTGACTTTTGGAGGATATCCTGCTGTTATAAAAGCAGAAGACTTTGAAACCAAGAGGATGATATTAAAGAACATTTACGACACATATATCTCAAAGGATGTTATAGAATTTCTCAAAATAAGTGATGCATTTAAGTACAGATGTGTGGTTAGGGTCTTGGCCACTCTTATAGGAAATTTGATAAATTACAATGACATCTGCCTGACATGTCAGATTTATTATAAAGAATTAAAAAGGATAATTTCGATACTATCAGAGACATATATAATAAAACTGATTCAGCCTTTTTATAGGAATCCAATAACAGAGCTGAAGAAAGTTCCTAAAGTATATTTCTATGATTTGGGACTGAGGAATTATATAACTGACAACTTCAGTTCCATTGAGAAAAGGATAGACTCTGGGACGTTGGTTGAAAACTTTGTTTTTCTCTGCTTGAGGAATAGCTTTCCTAGCAGTACAATAAATTACTGGAGAACCATAGCAAAGGCAGAAGTTGATTTTGTACTTAGAGTAAATAATCAGGTGATTCCGATAGAAGTTAAATATCAGACATTTAAGAAACCGAAGATTTCAAGAAGCCTGAGGAGTTTCATCAAGACATACAAACCAAAAAGAGCGTTGGTAGTTACAAAAGATTTCTGGGGTAAGGAAAAAGTTAATAATACACTTATTATGTTCGCTCCAGTTTGTTATCTATAAATATCGTTGTTAGATATGGGATCGAAAAAAGAAATATTCTCATTAAATTTTGTGTAAACATTAAGATAAACAATATCTAGTAACTATTAAAATAGCACAAAGATAGCCGCGGAAAGAGGTGTTGTCTAATAGCTCCACCTAGTTTTCTCTACTTATTAATAGTGCCCTAGATTCAGCTAACTATTGGCGTAGCATTCTTGTCAAAGGGGTTTGTTCTCATTGCAAGAGAAAAGATATAGGGATAGTTATCTTTCAAGTATCTCATGTAATCAAGCCACTGATGGACTAGCATAACATAGACTCTTTGCATGTCCCCGGAAAGATGCTCATAGTCACTTTCAGGCAGATGTTTCAAACTCTCTCTTATAATGAGTTCCTCTTCTAGATGGAAAACAGCTTGTAAAAGTTGTGTGAAGGACTCGTGCTCTAATAGACTAGGGTTCTCTAGCAATCGAAGTAAAAAGTCTTTTCTCTCGTTAAGAAATACTCGTAGATCCTCTAATGTTGATTCCTCGACATTTAGTTTATATTCATAGCTTTTTAGGTTGTCGCTCACTTTATTGAATTTTTCATCCGACCATTCTCCGGTGACTATTAGCTCTCTCCTAATATCGTCTAATGATGGATCAAAATTTGAGAAATATCTCACTAGTTTTGTCCCTATTTCGCTAAAAAATGCACCGATTACCATGTTTAGCTTCTCTAATCTTATCCGTTTTTCTCTTTCATTGAGCAGTTGATGTATTATGAGAGTAACAAAGAGGACTTCTATAGGCAGGAAGGCAAGTTTTCCTAACATGAATATGAATATATGGTGAGAGTCCCTGAAAATGATATAATGGAGGGTGTAAAGAAGCGCTGAAATACTGACCAATAATAACCCTAATAGAACTTGCCAACGGAGATAGAACCGGTCCATTTTTTAGCCTCTCGTATCTCAGATATATATTTTATTATGGATTTTTTACTCTAAGTTTCATATTTTTTTATTGTAGATAGATAGCTAAATATTTCTAACAAGAATTAGGTAGGACAAAGCGACTGCTTAATTCCTTGATAGTGATCTGAAATGAATGCTGTGAAAAGCGTACCAAAAAGGATATATATCATAAATAATCATGATGAAGAGAGGTGAAGCGATGCTAGAAGATTTGCCTGTGGATGTTGGTTTGATATATGAAGGAGAACGGATACGAAAGGCAAACATGTATGTAGACTTAGCTGGTCCCAAAAGTAAGGGAGCAGAACTACTAGTAGTTGCCCCTAAGGATAAAGTTCAAGACGGTAAAGTTGAAGTTATAGGGTCTGATATTCAGGATATGGAGGAAGGTAAAGCTTACTCCTTTGGAATTTTCGTAGAAGTCGCAGGAGAAAAACTGGAAGAGGACCTTGAAGGTGTCTTTGAGAGGCGAATACACGACTTTGCAAATTACGTTCAAACTTTCATGCACCTCAATTCTCGAGATGTTATATGGTGCAGGGTTAGCAAAGAAGGAGCGAAAAAAGGTCTAAGCCTGAAACATGTCGGTAAGGCCTTAATACATCTTTTTAAGTCAGAATTCGATGCCATAGAGGCGATGCAAGTTACCTTCTATACTGATGAGAAAGAGGTCGATAGATTTATTTCAGAAGCCCGGAAGGTCTATCAGAAGAGGGACTCTAGGATACGAGGGCTAAAAGATGAAGATGTCGATGTGTTTTATGGATGTGTTCTCTGCCAAAGCTTTGCTCCCAAGCACGTATGTACAATTACTCCAAGTAGAACATCTTCTTGCGGTTCAATAACTTGGTTCGAAGGAAGAGCGGCAGTAAAAGTAGATCCTAAAGGACCTATATTTGAGGTTCACAAGGGAGAAGAGATAGATCCTGAGAGAGGCGAATTTTCTGGAATAAATGAGATGACTTATAAGAGGTCTAATGGTGAGGTGGAGAGAGTTTTCCTCCACAGCTTATTCGATTATCCCCATACTTCTTGCGGATGTTTCGAGGCTATAGCATTTTACATTCCGGAAGTTGATGGGATAGGAGTAGTTCACAGGGACTTTCATGGCGTCACACCCTTTGGGATACCTTTTTCAACTATGGCGGGCCAAGTTGGCGGCGGTGTACAGAGCGAGGGTTTCCAAGGGATCGCTGTAGAGTATCTACGTTCTCCAAAATTTTTAAAGGGAGATGGAGGATGGGACAGAGTAGTCTGGCTTCCAAGGGACCTTAAAGATAGAATAGGTGAGGATGTTCCAGAACATCTCAGAGAGAAGATCGCTACCGAAGAAGATGCTACTGACCTAGAGACTCTGAAAGCATTCCTCAAGGAAAAGGAACACCCCGTAGTTGAGAGATGGGCAAAGGAAGTAGAAGAAGTGCCTGCAGAAGGCGAGAAACCTGCAGTAACTGTTCCTGAGCTAGAAATGCCTGTTCAAGGTATACCTATAGCGGGAGGCGGGATTAGTATAACATTCAAAAACGCCAAGATTTACGCTGAAAAGATTATAATCACGAGGAAAGAAAAGTGATCATAGCCGTCTCGGGGAAAGGAGGAACAGGCAAGACAATGTTTGCCTCCCTCCTAGTGAGGACGCTATCTGAGATGAATGGGAAGGATATACTCGCTATTGATGCTGATCCAGATGAGAACCTATCTGGTGCTCTGGGGTTAGAATTCGATAAAACTATAGGTGACTTAAGAGAGGAGCTTCTAAAGGAGAGGGACAAGATGCCGCCGGGCGTGTCTTGGAGAGACCTTTTAGAGTATAAGACGATGGGCGCTATAGTGGAAGGAGATAAGTTTGATCTTTTGGTTATGGGTAGGCCTGAAGGGCAAGGATGTTACTGTGCAGTTAATCATGTTCTCAGGGAAATAATAGATACTTTCGCCAAGAACTACGACTATGTTGTGATTGACACAGAGGCTGGATTGGAGCATTTGAGTAGAAGAACAACGCAGGATGTTGATGTCATGCTCGTGATAACGGATCCCTCCAAGAGGGGAGTGAGTACGGCTAAAAGGATAAAAGATCTTTCGAGACACTTAGAGATAAACTTTAAGGATCTTTTTGTAATAGTAAATAGAGTTTCTCAGGATAAGCTGAGCAAAATTGAGGAATATTCTAGGGAGCTGGGTCTAGAGATTTTAGGATCTATACCAGAAGATGAGAAGGTACTTGAATATGATTTCGATGGAAAACCTTTAATAGAACTGCCGGAAAACTCTAAAGCCCTAAATGCTGTTAGGGAAATAGTTGGAAGGCTGTTGATGCGTTATGAGGCTTGAGGATTTAATTTCGTCTCTTGTAGATGCGGAAGAATTGGAATTAGATAATGTCGAAATAGATGTTGACGAGCTTATATTAGAGTTAAAGCAGAGTCCCCCAATGTTTATTCCAAGGGCTAAGAAGGTGCTTAAAGAAAAAGAGCGGATAAAATTTGAGCATCCGATAAAAGAGTATAAAGGTTCAATCGCTGAAGTGCAGATAGGAGCTACGAGGAGTGAGGGTGGAACTAGAGAGAAAGTGGTGAAGATAGGTGGACAGACAACCTTATACCAGTATGAGGGAGGACACAAAAACCGCCCCGTGGTAAGCTATGACGTATTCGATTTGGAAATGCCTAGCTTCGCCAAAGCACTCCGAGAGGTCTGGCAGGATTATTGGAGTTCCCCTGCAGAGTGGGCTAAGGAGGCTGTAAAAAGGGGAGCCGATATGATAACTATTCATCTTATTTCCACTGACCCAAAGATTAAAGATACCTCTCCTCGAGAGGCTGCAAAGACTGTAGAGGAGGTTCTACAAGCGGTAAAGGTGCCCTTAGTCATCGGTGGCTCAGGGAACCCTGAGAAGGATCCTCTTGTCTTCGAGAAGGCAGCAGAGGTTGCTGAGGGAGAAATGTGTTTAATAGCTTCTGCGAATCTTGATCTCGACTATAAGAGGGTAGTTGAAGCAGCTAACAAGTACGGGCATAATGTCCTCTCGTGGACTTCAATGGATATAAATGATCAAAAAACATTAAACAAGCTTCTACTTGAGTGTGGGCTGCCTAAGGAAAGAATGGTGATGGATCCGACTACAGGCGCTCTGGGATATGGTATTGAATACACCTTCACGCTTATAGAGAGAATGAAGGATAGTGCCCTTAAGGGCGATGAGGATCTGCAAAATCCTATATCCTGCGGTGTAACTAATGCTTGGGCTGCCAGAGAGGCATGGATGAATGAGCCTAGGTGGGGTCCTAGAGAATACCGGGGTCCATTATGGGAGACGATTACTGCGCTTACTGTGCTGAGCGCTGGCGCTGATGTTATGATGATGCTTCATCCAACAGCGGTTAATATAGTTAAGAATGTGATTAGTTCTAAGTCTGGAGAAGTTGATTCTCCGGAATTCAAGTATGAGGATTGGTTGAAGATATGACGATATCTCCAATGGATATTTATAAGCTCTTACCTAAGGAGAAAAACTGTGGGAAATGCGGTTTCCCAAACTGCATGGCGTTTGCAGTAAAGATGGCCGGAAAGAAGGCCTACCTAGATCAGTGTGTAGTGCTTAAGAATCCAAAATATATTAAGCAAAGGATAGCATTAAAAGAGTTAGCTGGTAAGCTTCATGAAGTTAAGGAAACACGCATGATTATCCATGAGGACCTATGTAACGGATGCGGGAACTGCGTCGTGGCATGCCCTCCTAATGTATCTGTAAGCCTTGACGTTTCTGGCGGAAAAGGACCCACTACTAGGGAGATTATAATGAAAATAGCTAATGGTAAGGTTGAGATATGCAATCTCAGGATTTGCAGGCGCTTTGAGGAGGATGCCGAGAATAGGCCTTGTAGCGTCTGCATAGAGTCATGTCCCTTAAATGCTATTGAGTTCGTTTAGAGGTGGATTCATGGCAAAAGTATCCCCCATGGAAATTTATAGGCTTCTTCCCGGAACTAACTGTAAGGAGTGCGGTGAAGTGAGCTGTATGGCGTTTGCTTCTGCACTTATAGAAAGGAAGCGCACTATTGAGGATTGTCATCCTCTCTTAGATGAGAAATATAGAGATAAGAGGAAAAAACTAGAGGCAATACTGACTCCTCCAGTGAAGGAGATCGTGATAGGAAGTGGTAGTAAAGCAGTAAAGATCGGTGGGGAGGAGGTGATGTATAGGCATGAGCTCACCTACTTTAATCCTACTGCGCTTTTCTTTGACGTTCATGATGAGATGTCCAGTGACGAGATATCGGAGAGGATTACTAGAATAGATCATTTCATTATAACACGTATTGGACAGGATCTAAGGTTAAATGGAGTCGCCATAAGGTCTAGAAGCGGGGATCCTACTAAGTTTGGCGAGGTAGTGCTTTCAGTAATGGAGAGAACGGATCTGCCCCTTGCGATATGTGCTCTAGATCCTGAGCTTCTTGAGATTGCTCTGGAGATAGCAGTTGATAGGAGGCCTTTAATCTATGCAGCTACTAGGGATAATTGGGAGAAGGTAGGGAAGCTAGCATTGGATCATAAGTGTCCTTTGGTAGCATCGTCTCCGGGGGATATGCAAGGACTTTTAGATCTATCTCAGGATCTATTAGATATGGGTCTAAGCGAACTCGTCTTAGATATAGGAAGTTATCCTCTCGGTGATAGATATGGGCAGATGCTGGAAAACCTTGCTGCACTAAGGCGAATGGCAATTGAGAGAAACCTTAACCTGGTTGGATTCCCTTTGATAGGAGTACCCATGGTTGCTTGGCAGATTGAGAAGGACGATGTTAAAGCGTCTATGATGGAGGCGACCTTAGCTGCAACTCAGATGCTTAGATACTGCGATATCCTTATACTTCATTCTTTGGAGACTTGGTCTATTCTCCCAATTTTAACTCTGAGACAGAACATCTATACGGATCCGAGAGTACCTATACAGGTTGATCCGGGCGTGTATACTATAGGGAACCCGGATGAGGAGTCTCCTGTGCTTATGACTACGAATTTTGCTTTAACCTATTATACTGTGGCGGCTGACCTGGAGGCATCTAAGGTGGACTGCCATCTTATTGTGGTTGACACAGAAGGTCTTGCGGTAGAGCCGGCTATGGCAGGTGGTAAGCTCACCGCTAGTCTTGTTAAGGATGTGATAGTTTCATCAAAAGTTAAAGACCTCGTAAAGCACAGGAAAATAATAATCCCCGGCATGGCTGCTAGGATAAGCGGTGAAATAGAGGAAGCCACTGGCTGGGAGGTAATGGTTGGGCCGCTTGACTCTTCACGGATTGGCGGGTATTTAGATCAAAATTGGACGGTAAGTTAGAAGAGGTCATCTACGAACTTGGCGATGTCTTTCATGTTTTCCTCTATCTTGAGGTCGGGCCTCTGCAGTGCTTTTCTCTTTTCATTTTTCCTAGCTTTTTCGTATTCTGCGATCTCTCTGAGCAGCCTATTTATAGCTAGTCTGTAAAATTCTGACATGTTTTTGAAAAGACCGCGGGAGACTAGTTCCTCTACTTTCTTTCTATTGTCGGTTTCTATCCGGCATGTTATTTTTGAATATTTCATGATTTTAATCCAATATTATCCGAGCTTGCCTGCTTCTCCTCTAACCAGCATTCGGTATTCCTTATGTATGCTTATTACGCTCTGTATCTTATCCCTATTGACTCCTTCTATGCAGTGATACCTGGGCGGATGCGTCAGGATGCCACTAGCTATATTCTCGTCCATTATTTCTACTATCTCTTTTGGATCTGTTTTCTCGAGTTTTAAAGCGAACTGTACTGCTTTTTCCTTGCCTCCTCTTTCAAAGGCATCTAGTAGGGGAAGGGAGAATCTCTGGTCTACACTTGCTATCGCAACGCTGGAGTAAGGTATAGAATACTCGTTCCCATTAAAGGCTATTGCTAGGCCTCCTCCCTGCTTTACCGCGTCAAGCATCTTATAATCCGTTATACTATCTCCTATAGCCACTACTCCGCTTAAGTCGTCTTTATCATAAAATCTCTTTAGGGCAGCGACTTTCCTGCTTCCACCTACCACGGTAACCTCGCTAAAAATCTCGCCTAGCTTTGTGCTTCTTAGTTTTTTAAAGAAGAAATCATCCAATTCCCTAACCACTCTCTTTCCGTCTTTCTCGTAATATAGGTCTTCTAGTATCCTCTCTTCCATTTCTCTAACGATCTCTAGGTCCTCATTTGCCAGCTCAGAAACATATCTATTTAAGGGCATCTTTGTACATGCGACTCTCTCCCTATTCACACCTACCTGAGAAGCGACATTATAGGCATGTTGCTGGTAGCTCGTTGATATTATGAATACATTCCAGCCCCTCTCATGCAGAACCGATATAAGTTCCCTTGCACCCGGTACTATCTTAGCTTTTTTCGACACATTAATGATGTCTTTCTCAGAGATTCTGTGAAGTATAAGGAAAGGAACAATCAGTTTTAGAGTGTCTCCAGGCTCGTAGTTTGCCCTGCCCTCTAAGGTGAGCATATCGTCATATCTGCTTATAACTTCAAAGACCTTAGCTCCCTCTGGAGCTAGGCCAAGGACCTCGTAAGCATTATCCTGGGGTGATAAAGGCCCCTCTAAATCGAAGAAAATCGATGGCATATCAAACAGAATAGTGCTATAATGTTTTAATAATTTTCTGGAAAAAACTAGAAAAAGACCGCCCCCTCAGCTAGAGGAGGGCATTTGTTTAGTAGGAAGGCATCTGTGGTCTCTTACGCCCTTTCGGGAGTTCTGACTCCTTTTTTTCTTCCTCTTCTTCTCCTAGGCTGCCTTTTGCAGCGATGACATCATCTATCCGCAGTATCATTATAGCAGCTTCGGTAGCAGACCTTATGACCTGCTTGACCATTTTCCCTGGCTCAACGATGCCTAGCTCGTACATGTTTCTAGGTTCTCCTGTAGCTAGGTCTATACCCTCCTCTAGTCCTCCCTTCTCATGGGAAGCTCGCAGGGCGATAATAGTGTCTATCGGATCTAGTCCTGCATTCTCGGCGATAGTCCTTGGTATCTTCTCTAAGGCGTTAGCGAACTCTAAGACGGCTAGCTGTTCTCTGCCGCTAATCGTATTTGAAAAGTCTTTCAAGCGCATTGAAACCTCCATTAGCGCAGCTCCTCCACCTGGCAGCACAGTACCGTCTTCGGCAACATCTTTAACCACGCTTATAGCATCATCCATGCTCCTCTCTGATTCGTCAACGACATGCTCTGAGCCGCCCTTCAAGAGCACTGTTAGGGCCTTTGGATTCTCACAGTCCTCTATGAACACGAATTCTTTACCCCCGATTTTCTTCCCCTCTACTTTGCCTGCTTTTCCTAGGTCCTTGGAGGATATGTCCTTGATATTGGTGATTATTTTTCCTCCGGTAGCTCTGGATATAAGCTTTATATCTTTCTCGCTTATACTCTTGACCGCTAGTATGTTCTCCTTCGCTAGGTAATACTGGGCTAGAACCTCTATATCTTTCTGGCATAGCACGCAGTTAGCCCCTGTAGCTGCTATTGCCTTTACCATATTCTTGACAGTCTCCTCTTCCTCGTCCATGAACTTCTTAACCTGCTCAGGCGAGGTAATATTGAACTTTGCATCCGTCTCAGTCTTCTTGACTTTCAGCTCGGTATTTAGAATAGCTATTTTCGCGTTCTTCACTACTCTAGGCATGCCGGAGTGAGCTATTTCTTTGTCTATCACTATACCTTCAACCAACTCTGAGTCGCGGGTAGACCCTCCTACAACTTTTTGAATCTTGATGTTTGCTTTATCCACATTAAAGGTTCCATCACTTTTCTCCGCAACTTTCTTCACAGCTTGTACCGCTAGCTTCGCTAGATGCTCACGTGCAGTTATTCCTGACGCTTTTGAGTTCAATGCTGTTAAAGCAACTTTCTCTAGTATAGCCTCGTCTGCAGGGTCTACTTTTTTGCTGATTTTTGAAAGGATATTTACCCCCTCTTCTTCCGCCATCCTGTAACCTCTCGCTATCACTGTGGCATGGATGTCTTGATCTAGCAGGTCCTCAGCCTTCTTTAGAAGTTCGCCTGCTAATACGACTGAGCTAGTTGTCCCATCGCCTACCTCGGTTTCCACAGTCTTAGCTATCTCTACCATCATCTTGGCTGCAGGGTGTTTAACTTCGACCTCCTTCAGTATGGCCGCGCCGTCGTTGGTTATAAGAATGTCCCCCGAGGAGTCTACAAGCATTTTATCCATACCTTTTGGTCCCAAGGTGCTTTTCACGGCTTCGGCCACTACTTTACCGGCTGTTATATTCATCCTTCTCGCATCTCTACCAGTAAATCTTTGGGTACCCTCCTGCAGTATATATACCGGTTGTCCTCCCATTTGTGCAGCCATTTTTCCTGCACCTCCTATTAGATTTTTATTTAATGATAAATATTAATCTTAACTCCTTGGGCTGGTGAATGCATTTATCACCCTAGAGATTATCCCCTGATCATTCTCGATTTTAGCAAGTTCTTCGAAGAGTTCTCTCTGCTTTCTTGTAAGTTTTGTTGGTGTTTTAACGATCACTCTAACATGCTGGTCGCCTCTGCCGTATCCTTTTAAGCTGGGCATACCTTTCCCTCTCAGCCTGAAAATTGTCCCCGACTGTGTTCCTGAAGGGATCTTAAGCTTTGCCTTGCCGTCAAGTGTAGGAACCTCTATAGTGGTCCCTAATGCTGCTTGGCTGAATGTTATTGGAATCTCGCAGAGGATATCATCTCCTTCTCTAATGAAGAATTTGTGGGGCTTTATATGCACTACTACATAGAGATCGCCTGGTGGGCCTCCATTTTCCCCTACCTCACCTTCTCCAGGGATTCTCAGTCTTGACCCCTCATCTACTCCTGGAGGTATCTTTACCAGCACTTTTCTCTTCCTCTGGACTACACCTGATCCTTTGCATTCTCTGCACGGCTTTTCAATGATTGTACCTTTACCTCCACATCTTCCGCATGTGCTTACGCTAGTGAAATGGCCGAAGGGGGTTCTCTTTGTGTAACTAGTTTGACCGCTTCCACCACAGTTAGGACAGGTTATAGGGCTTGTTCCTGGTTCAGCTCCGCTTCCATTACATTCTCCGCATTTCTCTAATCGAGGATATGTCACAGTTGTTTCTACTCCTCGGTAAGCCTCTTCGAGGGTTATCTCTATGTCAGTCCTAAGGTCAGCTCCTTTCCTTGGACCTGTTCTCTGGGATCTTCTTCTGCCAAAGAACATGTCAAAGATGCTGTCAAATCCGAAGTCGAATCCAAGGTCACCGAAAATATCATCGAAATTGATAGATCTAAATATGTCCTCAGCCGTATATCTGCCCTCTATGCCGGCATGGCCCCATCTGTCATACTGTGCTCTTTTAGCATCGTCGCTAAGCACTCCGTAGGCCTCAGAGATCTCCTTAAACTTCTCTTCAGCGTCAGGAGATTTATTACGGTCAGGATGATATTTCAAAGCTAGTCTTCGATAGGCTTTCTTGATCTCTTCTTTTGAAGCATTTCTAGGCACCCCAAGGATTTCATAGTAGTCCTTTTTGGCTGTCATCGCCTTCACTTCTTATCTTTATCGACGACTTCATAATCCGCATCTACGACCTTCTCCTTTTCTTTCCCTTCTTCGTCTTTCTTGCTATCACTGCCTGCCTGTGCCTGTGCTTGCTGGTAGACCCTAGTGCCAATTTCTTGCACCGCTTTCCTAAGCTCTTCAATCTTGGATTTGATATCCGCGATATCCTTGCCCTTCAGCGATTCCTTTAAAGCGTTAACTGCTTTTTCGACTCTTTCCTTTACATCAGATGGAACCTTATCTCCAAGTTCTTGGATAGTTTTTTCTGAGGTATATATGAGAGAGTCAGCCTCATTCCGTAGTTCAGCCTCCTCTCTCCTCTTCTTATCTTCCTCTGCGTATTTCTGTGCCTCCTCTATTTTCTTCTTTATTTCCTCCTCAGAGAGCTTATGGGGGGCTGTTATCGTTATCTTCTGCTCCTTGCCTGTAGCTAAGTCCTTCGCGGAGACGTTTAGAATACCGTTGGCATCGATATCGAAGGTTACCTCGATTTGCGGTACGCCTCTCGGAGCCGGAGGGATACCTACTAATTGAAAGCGTCCTAGCGAAACATTATCTGCCGCCATTGGTCTCTCTCCCTGTAGGACATGGATCTCTACGGATGTTTGGTTATCTGCAGCTGTAGTGAATATCTGGCTCTTTTTAACTGGTATAGTGGTATTCCTCTCTATTAATTTCGTGAATACTCCTCCAAGAGTCTCTATTCCTAGTGATAAGGGGGTGACATCGAGCAGTAGGATATCTTTAATCTCTCCGGCTAAAACAGCGCCTTGTATTGCAGCGCCTATGGCTACGCATTCCATAGGATCGATACCTCTTTCAGGCTCTTTTCCTACAAAGTTCTTCACGTATTCTCTAACGATAGGCATCCTAGTTGGCCCGCCTACTAGTATCACTTTGTTGATGTCTTCTGGCTTGAGTTTAGCGTCTTCTAAGGCTCTTTGAATAGACTTGCCGCATTTTTCGACCACGGGTCTGACGAGTTCCTCGAGCTTAGCTCTTGTGAGCTTCATTTGGAGGTGTTTCGGGCCTTTTTCATCTGCCGCTATAAATGGTAGATTTATATCGGTCTCCACTAACGTAGAGAGTTCTATTTTTGCCTTCTCGGCTGCTTCTCTAAGGCGTTGCATTGCGGTGTCATCGTTTCTTAAGTCGATCCCGGTTTCTTTTTTGAATTCATCAGCTATATAGTTCATCAATGCGATGTCCATATCTGTTCCACCGAGCTGCGTATCACCGCTTGTTGATTTTACCTCGAATACGCCCTCTCCAAATTCCATTATCGTCACGTCAAGAGTCCCGCCTCCAAAGTCGAAGACCATTATTTTTAGCTCTTCTCCAGATTTATCTAGTCCATATGCCAATGCAGCTGCAGTAGGCTCGTTAATTATCCTAACCACATCTAGACCCGCTATTCTGCCAGCATCTTTAGTGGCCTGGCGCTGGTTATCATTGAAGTATGCTGGCACAGTTATCACGGCTTTCTTTACCGGTTCTCCGAGGAATTCCTCTGAATCTCTCTTTATCTTCTGAAGGATGAATGCAGAAATCTCTTGGGGAGTGTATTCTTTTCCAAATACCTTGAACTTATAGTCCGTCCCCATCTTTCTCTTTGCGGCCATAATTGTTCCCTCAGGGTTAGTAGCTGCTTGTCTTCTTGCTGGCTCGCCTACTAATATCTGTCCATCTTTAGTGAAAGCTACGACCGAGGGGAAAGCTTTACCATAAAGGGTAGCGCCTTCAGCGCTGGGGATTATAGTAGGTTTACCACCTATCATTACTGCGGCGGCAGAGTTACTTGTTCCTAAATCTATGCCTATTATCTTTTCTTTTTTCTCAGCCATAATCATCACCTCTTACAAACCTTGACTTTTGAGTATCGGATAACTTTATCCTTCAACATATAGCCCCTCTGAAATTCCTCTAAGATTATGTCCTCCTCACAGTCCTCCTTATTCTCCTTCATTACAGCTTCATGCTTGAATGGATCGAACTTCTCTCCCACCGTTTTTATGGGCTTGAGGCCCTCTCTTTCGAGGATGTCTTTAAGCTGGTTATATGTGATTTCGACACCTTTCATTAATGCTTCCTTGTTGTTGGATTTTTTCCCGCTTTCAAGGGCTCTTTCCAGGTTCTCATAGACATCTAGGAGCTTTATTATAAGTTCTTCGTTAGCGTATTGAATAATCTTTTCTCTTTCTCTGTCAGCCATCTTTTTGTAGTTCTCAAACTCTGCCTGCAGGTATTTCAGTTTAGTTAGATAATCCTCTGCCGCTTTTTCGGTTTCCTCGAGTTTTGCCTTTATCTTCTCTATTTCCTTTTCTAGAGATTTTTTATCCGATGGTCGTACCTTCTGAGCAGTAGTTTTACTTTTGGAATCCTTCTTCTGTTTACTCATAAATATCACCAAGAAGTCATTATCACCAAATCTATCTAACGAGATAAAATATTTTAATAACAAAAGGTTAGAAATATCTTATTTCCCATAAAATGCATGTAGGCTGCTTTTTAAAAAACGCTAAAAATAAGAGAATATTCGGAATGCTTGTGAGGTCGCTATACCTGAGGATATAATTATTAGCAAATTATTTAGGATAATGATAAAGGAGAACTATCAGGATAAGATCGACATTTTAGCTCTAGCCACTTTAAATGAATTAGATTTAAAATACTTATGTAAATGGATTAAAGATTTCGAGTTAAACCATACTTTGAAACAAGTTATAAGGCAGGATACATACCGATTCAAGAATTATGACCTATCGATTGGGGCGACTAGACTTTCTGGATGCACTTGACTTCTTCACGTTCTCCATGATTAATCTAGAAAATTCTAGAAATTTCTTTACTCTTTTCTCAGCTTTGGTAGTTCTTCCCATCATCTCGTAAGAATGAGTTTAATGTTATAAAAAATATCATAGAAAGCAAAGTTACTGAGGCTCTCAAGCTCTAGGATTATCCTGGGAATAATATGAACCTCCAAAACGCTTATCAGCTGGATTCACTACTCTATTTTTATTTCTCAGCTTCTTTTAAGGTTTTCTTCGAAATTTACTCGCCTAACTCTAAAATAAGCTCTCCATTCTCCAGCCTTTTTGAAAGTACCCTATAGCCTGGCGGCACAGTAAAAAGGGTGAAATATGCTTTATCTTTAGCGTATGCTTTAACTTCAATAGATTCCTCCATTCTTCGCAGCTCTACATCGTCCTCGGACTCAACCCCCGGCACCTTGATTTTAACAATGAGCTTATCCTCTATCCTCTTCATTTCGGTCTGAGGCTCTTCGGTCACCTTTGGCTTAGGTCGCTCTCGCTTATTACGCGGCTCCTCAATTCCGAACCTTCTCAATATCTCGGGCTCTTGGTCCTTATAGTCACCAAAGGTCCTTACCTCTATTTTTGGCTCTTTTCCCGTCTCTGATGTTATTCTAATACTTACTCCACCTCCCTTGAAGGGCTTTTTAAATAGATCCCTTGGAGGCTCAAATTCCCTCTCAAAATCGCCAAAACTGCTACGGAACATTTCCTCTATGCGTCTGAACTCTTCTTCTATGTCTCTGAAGAGAGAGCCGAACTGTGAGAAGCTCGGGAACCTCTCCAGTATGTCTACTCCCTTCTCTATCTTCGCTCCGCAGTTGGGGCAGTATCTCCATCCTTCTTCAATATACTCGCCGCAGCTTCTACAATACATCAACCTATATATCCTAATAGTATCATATAAAAAGCTTAATGCTTGAGGGAAAGGTAGTTGGGGTTGTATCCTCTAAAGGAGGAGCAGGTAAAACCGTCTTCGTAGCTAATCTGGCTTTTGCCATGTCTTCAGTTTTCGGCAGGCGTATTCTAGCGGTTGATGGAAATTTGGAGGCTCCAAACCTTGGGTTATGCTTTAATCTGCCTCATCCTCCTCTGACTCTTCGAGATGCTCTTGAAGATAAAATTCCCATCGAAGAAGCGATCTACCAGCTTAATGAAAAAATGGACCTAATATTGGGGTACCTAATGAATGAAGCGACTAGTCGTAAGGCTAAGCTGGGGGAGAAAATTCAGTTTCTCTTAAAGAAATATGATTTTATCCTCATAGACTCATGTACTGGTGTGGACGAGGACGTGATGAAGGCGTCAGATGAGCTTTTAGTAATTACAGAGCCAGATCGTCTGTCAGTTACAACAGTATACAAGCTCATTAAAGCCGCGAGAGAAAATGAACTCAAAATAAGGGTGATCTTGAATAAAGTGCGCGGAAGTAAAGGGGAGCTTGAGAAGAGCGCAGTAGAGGCTACTCTGGCTCAACCCGTGGCGTCTGTTATCCCTTATGATCCTAGGGTTATAGAAGCAGTGAACAAGGGGGTAAGCGTTTTACAGCTTTCACCTAATTCTCCAGCGAGTAAAAGTTACAAAAAACTGGCGGCGGATTTATTAGGCGAGGAACTCCGTGAAGGTATAATTGAAAAAACTTCTAAAGCCTTAAAAAAGCTTAAAATAAAAGCTCCAAGCGAGGAAGAAGTAGAGATCAGAGTTGAAGTTGGATCTGATGAAATTCTTGCAAAGAAGAAGGTTATAGAAACGGCTCTTAATAGGTTATTTGAGTACTACGAGCGGGGGCTAATACTCGAGGATGTATATAAGGACTTAAAAAGGAAATATTTGGAAGAACTTGAGCAACTGGACTCTCAAGCTCAGCGATAATAAAAACCACAACCTATTTATATTCTTATAATTTAATTTATAAAGGTCAAACCTTGGGGTGCGATACTATGGCTGAAGATTCTGATAAATTAACTGAATTGGAGGTAGAAAGGGAGGTTATCACCGCTACTTTGAATGAACTCAAAAGAGCTTTTGAGGAGGGGGAGATAAGTGAAGAGGACTATAATAGCTCAGTTGCTGATTATGAAGAAAAGCTCACCGAGATTGATTCTAAGATCGCTGAGATAAAGAAAGAGATGGAGGAGAAGGAGGAAAAGCCGGTAGACTATTCCTCAATGGAGTGGAATGAGCTAAGGGAGCTTGCTAGGGAGAGGGGCATACCGGTTAACGAGAAAGGTATGACGAGGGAAAAGATAGAAGAAGCGCTGAGGCAACAGGATCAGGCAGGTGAAGAGGCCGCAGTAGCTGTGGAAGCACCTGAAGAAGCAGCTCCTGAAGTTGAGGCTCCATCAGTAGAAGTGCCAGAGGAAGTTTCTGAAGCCCCGGCTATAGAGGAGGCGGCTCCCGAAGTCGAAGAGGTCAAAGTAGAGGAAGCAGCTCCTAAGGAGGAGGTACTGGAAGAGATTTATATTCCCGAAGAGCTTGAGATAAGGAGATTCGTAGATCCCTCTCTTATATCTAAGGTTGAAGCCATAAAAGGCGAGATACCCTCGCTTAACTCCTCGTTGAACAGTCAGCTCATGAAGAAGCAGGTTGCGGAGTCAAGCTTAAAAGTGCTTGAGAAGAACCATGATGATGGACTTGTTGACGATGCTACCTATGAGAGCCTTAAGCAGAAATATGAAAAGGAAGTGGCCAAGTGCGCGGCTAGGATAGAGGAAATAAAGACTGAGATAGAGAAAAGGAAAAACGTTGTATCAAAATATGAGGACCTCTTAACTGTACAGGCGGAATATGAGAAAAAGCTTAAGGCAATTGAAGGCGAGATCTTCTCCAAAGAGATGGAGCTGGGCTTCATAGAGTCAAGCAAGCTTTTCCTTATCTCTAAAGTAAAAGAGTATCTGACGGAGCTGATAAACTCCCTCGAGAAAATAGAGGAGGAATCCCTTGCATCAGGTGTAAAGTTGCCGGATGAGAACTTTATCTCAGAGAAGAAGAAACAAATGGAAGAAGTGAAGGATAAGCTAGCCGCAGCGAAGAGCAAGGCAGAGAATTTCGATACCCTCATAGATACTCTTGAAAGGGAAAAGGATACGGGGAAGATCGATGAGGGCACGTACTCGGTATTAAAGAAAGAGTACTCTCGTGAGAGGTCTAAGGCTGTAGCGCAGATAGGAAGGCTTAACGGTAAGCTTAAGATGATGGAAGAAGAGATGAAGGCATACGAGAAGCTTAATGACATTTTAGCTGACTGCAAGTCCTATATAGACTTAACGAGAGAGTCCCTTAAGAAGATCTGGCTAGAAGATCAGATACCCCCAAAGAAGAAGGAGATAGAGAAGAAGAAGGTAGAGCTGGATAAGCTTGAGAAGGAGCTAAGTGTTAAGCTTGAGAAGCTAGAGACTCGCTTGGAAAAGGCGTTAAAAACATTGGCTTAACTTTTGAATGATTCGTATCCTCTATCGCTTAGAGTTTCCTCCATACCTTCCGGATTAACAATAATAGCTCCCGCAGGGATAACCTCACCTATTATATTCACATTTAGCTTTATCTCCTTGAGTTTCTCTGGAGGAATTGTGAAAAGAAGCTCGTAATCTCCGCCCTTATGGAATATAAGCTCTCGAGATGACACGCCAGCCTTTTCAGCCACATCTAGGATTCTAGGGTCAATAGGAATCTTCTCCTCGTATACTTTGAACCCAACTTTACTTGCTCTTGATATCTCGTGGAGAGAAAAAGCAAGGCCGTCTGAGATATCCATACAGGAGTTAGCATATCCGGCAAGGAGTAAGCCTTCTCTTATTCTTGCTTTAGGTTCTAATGCCGCCTTTATGAATCTCTCCTCCTTTAGATTCTCTATAAGGCAATAGAATCCAGCAGCAGCCGAACCTATTTTACCAGTCACACATATTAGGTCCCCCACTCTTGCTCCACTCCTAGTTAGGAACTTTCCCTTTTTAGCCATGCCTAACGCAGTACAAGCGATGGATATCTCTCTCATTTCTTTTGTGTCGCCTCCTAGAACACAGATTCCATGCTTACTGCATGCCTCGTTTATTCCAGAAGAAAGCTCTTTTATGAAGATATCCTCCAAATCTCCTGGCAAGCCTAAGGAGGTAACAATCCCGATAGGCTGCGCACCCATAGAAGCTAAGTCGCTTAGATTAACGTTAACCACATACATGCCTATCTGTCTAGGCGTCATCTCCACCGGAATGTGTTCCTTTTGAGATATCACATCCATTGATACCACTAGGCAATTTTCGCCGTCGAGGTCATATACGCTGGCATCGTCCCCTATGCTCACAAGCATTCTATCGCATTCTTCGAAGTTTCTGCGGAGGATTTTTATTATTTCTCGCTCTCCGAGTTCTGAAAGCTTCATTATAGTTCCTCGTTTTTCCTTATTTTACTCCTATGTCAATAACGATATGGTAATTATAGGGGGAATACGGTCTGACGATTCTCTTCCCTAAGATATTTACTTCTTTTTCCGTTTTTCTCCCGATTTCTCTAATCAACTCAATCTGGCGTGAATATAAATCTTGTTTAGGGGAAATAGAGTAAAAATGTATTATCCCCTCTTTAACAACTTGGAAGGAGAGGTCCAGAAACTCGTGGGCGGATTTCGGAAGGTTCATTATTACTCTGTCAGCGATATTTCTCGGAGCTAACTCCCTGCAATCGCCGAGCAATGGAATCACCTTGTTTGCGACTTTATTTATCCTTATATTTTCCTTAAGATATTCATATGCATAGGGGTTAATGTCTATAGCGTAGACCTTCACTCTCCTATACTTAGCCAATAATATGGAGAAAGGCCCTACGCCTGCAAAGAGGTCCACTATTACCTCTCCATCTTTAACCTGCTTCAGCACCCTTTCTCTTTCATATGATAACCTTGGTGAAAAATAGACCTTTGAGATATCAAGCTTTAGAAGTATGCCATGTTCCTTATGGATAGTTTTGGGATTGTCTTCACCTGTCAGAAATTTCAATGTCCTTACTCTTTCCAATCCCTCGACTTCCCCTTTTTTCTCATATACAGACCTAATGTGCTTATGGGATGAAAGTAGTAGCTCAGCGATTCTCCTTTCATACTCCTCTAGTCCCTGTGGTATCTCTATTACCGCTATATCCCCTATTATATCGTATGAAGTAATAGTCTTTCCAGCCGGCAGAATCTCTCTGAGCTTCTCTTTGAAGCTTTTTTTCTCCTCCACCTCCTCGAAGTCAGTTTCAACTATGGAGAACCCTTTAGGCACTCTGGTTACAGGTAAAAAAGCATAGCCTCCCATCCGTTTTATTTTCCTTTTTTGATCTAACATTCTAAGCTCTATCAGCTTTTTTCTAGTAGATTCAGCCTCATGTAAGGGAACTTTTACTCCTAAAGACTTGCTAGTTACCATTTCTATCATTTAGTCAGTTTAGCTGCGATCATTGCTTAGATTACTAATATTTAACTAATAAAAGAGGCCGCTAGTTATATCAACTCGCATCAGATCTCTTGCCACTCTTGTCGGTCTAAAAATTTCTTTTGCCTGTTTTTCAAGCAACTCATCATTCTTATATCTCGGACTTACATGCGTCAGATACAAAGCAACAGCTCCTCCATCCCTCGCAATCTCAGCTGCCTCGACACATGTGGAGTGCGCAGTCTCAATAGCGTTTTCCTTTTTGTCATCATCAAAGGTGCCGTCATGTATTAACACCGCATTTGCAGCACTATTAAGAACGTTTGAGCAAGGACGAGTATCAGAAGAGTAAACTATTTTTATGCCCTTCTTTTTCTCCCCTAACACATCATCAGGCTTAATAATTCTGCCTTGGAATACTACTTCTTCTCCTCTCTGGAGTTTAGAATACATGGGGCCCGGTCTCAAGCCTAATGCCTTTGCTTTATCAACTAAGAATTCTCTACCCTTCTTCTCTTCAAAGATAAGTCCATAGGTGGGCACAGAGTGTTCTACCTTAAAACATTTTATGTAGTATTTTCCCTCATCTACCGTGAAGCCATCTGTTATTTCATGGGTGTAAATTTTGTATCCAAGGTCAAACTCGCCCAGTGAGAGAATATTCTCCATGAGCTTATCAATTCCTCTTGGACCGTATATGTAGAGGGGCTTCTCCCTATCGGAGAAGGACAACGTCTGAATTAAACCAGGCAGACCTAAAAAATGGTCTCCGTGAAAATGGGTTATGAATATCTTTGTTACTCTCATATAGCTTGTCTTAGACCTTATCATCTGCCGCTGGGTTCCTTCGCCGCAGTCCCAGAGTATTATCTCATTATGATATTTTAGTGCAATAGAGGAGTGGCCTCGCTTGGCACTTGGAACCGCAGCCGTCGTTCCTAGAAATATTAGCTCCATGGTGTAAAGGAAAGCTTTTTCCTTTATATTTTTATTCGCCGATGAAAGAGATAAATTTATGGAAAGGGCCATAGACTTTATTAAGGCTATAGTCAAGCTTAAAGCAGTTGAGAGGTCGGGATGGAAAAAGAGAGGAGTTAGAGCTCCTGAGAGCGTGGCTGATCATAGCTGTGGCACAGCTACAATCGCTATGCTAATCTCAGATCTTGGAAACCAAGATACCGAGAAAGTACTACGAATGGCTTTGTTGCATGACTTACAGGAGTCGATAGTAGGCGATTTAACGAAGGATTCATTAGAATACTCTAATAAGAAGAGACTTGAAGAAGAAGCGGTCCGGGAGATATTAAAACCTCTACCTAATACAATAAGAGATTGCTATATTAATATCTGGAGAGAATACTGCGAGGGCAATACTCCCGAGGCGAGAGTAGTAAAATATGCTGATAAGTTGGATATGCTCGCTCAGGCAGAGGAATACCAGAGACAGGGATATAATGTTGAGGATTTCTGGAAAGAGAAATATGAATTTCAAGGTAAAAGTAAAAAGATATACCAAACTCTCCGAGCGTTATTTCTTCAACACCGTAATTCTACGCGTTAAACTACGATGCACTCTCTGAAAATGTACCTCTCTCAACTTAAAGCCTACCCGCTTAGCCATGATCTCAATATCGACATTCTCTGGGGAAACCACACAGGCATGTCCTCCTTCTTTTAATACTTCATAGATAACTGCCATCGCTTTTTGAGAGAGATCCTCAAGGCTCAATTTCTTTGTGCTCGAGGAAATACCGTAGGGGATATCAGTTGCAATGGCATCGAAATAATTGCTATATCTGTCAACTAGGTTTCTAGCGTCCTGTGTTTCTAGGTAGTAATCTCCTATGCCGTAGTACTCTAGATTCTGCCTACAGCCTTCAACAGCAATAGAGTCCACGTCAAAACCGAACACTTTAGCGCCAATAAGGCCCGCCTCAATCAAAAACCCTCCTGTACCGCAAAAGGGGTCAAGGAATTTATATCCTTTTTTAACTCTTGTGAGATTCACTATAGCCCTCGCAATTCTAGGAAGCATTGATCCAGGACGGAAAAAAGGTCTTAAATGAGGTCGCCTAGCCTCATAGGCAGATCTATCCACTACATGAATACTTTTTCCTAATATGAATTTCTCTGAGATAATACCGTAGACTACCTCATCCGGGCTTCTTAAGTCTACCTCATTACTAGTTTTAACTCTGAGTATCTCTCCCGCTTTTTTCTCCAGCAGGTCCGTCTTAATTTCTCTGCCATACTCTTTTATCCTTCTAATCCTAACACAAAAGCTCCCGGTTAGCGGTATATCCCACGCTTCGAGTAAACGGATTATAGAGTTCCATTCTACATCGCATAGGCCTTGCAGCTGGCATATCCTATGGGTCAAGGATAGCCTCTCACTTACGCCATCTATATCTCTAGTTTCTAGGGCCAATACCTGATCAAAGCTGTCGATAACCCTATAATTCAATCCTAGGCTCTCAAAGACAGCGAGAACCTCCGCACGGGGTAGCGTTCGATGTTCACCTGATAAGAAGAAGAATACCTGCATACCTTATCAGTCTCTTATGATGAATTCCTCTATTCTGTCCTTAGCCTTCTCACGTTTCTTTTGATGTTCTATTAAAAACCTCTCGACTTTATCTGCTAGGTACTGCTTATGTTCTCCGCAGAGAAGCTCTCCTCTCTTACATTGAGCGTATTGTTCCTTTAGCTTTTCGTCATCCTCCTCAAAAATGTAAGACAAATACTGGTATACTGAGCAAATCTCAGGTGTCCCCCCAAGCTTTTTCTGCTCTTCGACAGTTGCTTTGCCCCCAGTAAAGGCGTTAAAGATCTTCTTTCTAGCCTCGCTTGGGCTATCTGTAGTATATATACTACTACCGGGAATTGAGGCAGACATCTTTTCCTTCCCAAGAAGGCTTGGAAAGAACTTGCAATGAATCAGAGCCGGCTTTGGGTACCCTAGGTGGGGTGCAACATCTCTTGTCACCCTGAAGTGGGGGTCTTGGTCTATAGCGCAGGGTATTAGACATGGCACTTGCTTTCCCTGTCTTTCAGACTCTAGGAAGGCCGGGGCAGATTGTACTGCTGTGAAGAATATTATCCCTATATTACTGCTATTTTTAAATCCGAAGACGGCTTTTGCGGTTGAAAATGTAACTCTTTTAGCAACCTTAATTGCAAGCTTGTAGAGGCTCTTAATATACTCGGTGTCAAGGAAGATCTCTGTATTATCTGGCTTGAAACCAAGGGCTATCACGTCTAATGCATTCTCATATCCATAATTTACTGCGTCATCTAGGGACATATCCTCTTTTATCATGAACTTCTCATCGTCTGTAAGCTGGAAAATCAGCTTCACTTTGAACTTATCCTGAAGGTACTTGGTGAAGATCCATGGCATGAGGTGTCCAAGATGAGTGTCACCGGAAGGTCCTCTGCCTGTGTATAAATAGAATGTATTCCCCTTTTCGTACTCGCTAAGTATCCAGTTTAAGCTTCTATGTGAGTAGAATATCCCTCGCCTAAGCATCGGGTGTAGCTCTCCGGCGTGCTTCTTAATCCTATTTAAAAGGCCCTCGTCAATAGGCTTTGTTCCAAATTGTTTTATCAGTTTGTCATAGTCTACTTCCCCTCTCACTTCCCATGGGGTAACGATGAACTTCTTCTTGGTCATGGTATAGCTCCTTTGCGTTTTATTTTAGGGAGTAATTCTTTCAAGTAGATAATAAGTAACGTCACCTTCATCGTCTACGACCGCAAATATCATATTTTTTTTAACTCCCTGCGCTAATCTCACAGCTCTTGCCAGTTCCGTGAAAGATATATTCTCGTTTTCAGATACCACATGCACTAAATATCTTGAGTGTTCTTTTAAATATTCCCCCCTCCCATATACTCTGAAATGGGCCCCAAACTTTAATCCAGTCTTAACTACAAAGCCCCTCTCGCGCAGGTCCTTGTAAACCTTATATTTTATGCTGAAGTCCTCTTCTTTAGCTCTGCGCATTAGCTCCTCGGGAGTTATCTTATTTCCCTCTTCAGTTATCTCCAGAGTTCCTCTCTCTAGCAGGAAGAGTCCCTCCATTAGAGAAAGCTCCAGCCTGCTGTTTTCCCTCTCGCCAAACCCCTTCTGATAGAGCTTGTTAGCCGTAGACTCGTCTTCGACTATTATCCTGTTATCAATGATGAAAGCTACCATGCGATTCAACTCAACGAATTAATTATTTAAAGATTAACATATTATATCCTGAATAGATGTGTGAATCAATAGTGTATATACTTGAAGGGGAAGAGAAAAAGAAGATAATGGAAGATGTTTCTAAAGTAAGATATGAGGGGGAAAACCTCGTTCTAATCGGATTACTAGGGGACAGAAAAGAAATAAGAGGTAAGATTATAGAAGTAGACGCAGATCAGCATGAAATAGTGATAAAACCTGAATAAAGCTTTCCGATGATGATAGAACCCAGGGCTGATATATGATGACCGTCTGGAGAACTGAGGAAAGCATTTTTCTCATTGCTCCGGTAGCTTTTGCGCAGCTTAGTATAACTGGATTCGCCGTCTAAGAGGTATATTAATCTACGGCACTCTAACTTCAATACCAATTCCCATCATAAGTGGTAGGGGGAGGGGGCCTATGGGGTAGAAAAAGAGTTTCTTTATCCCCACAGGCATCTAATCATAGTCTATGCATATTTTTAAATCTTTCGTTTTTAGAAGTTTTTAGAAAATTAAATTAGTGCTAAATCAAGAGAAGGATCTGACCGGATTATCAATTTCTTTACTTTTTATTATTTTGGTTGCAGTTGCGATATGGAGCATCTTGGCGGGTTTACCTGATATATATAGAAATAGCGAGTTTTTCCTTTGACCACCTGACTACCAATATCGAGGAATAAGAGGAGCCTTGTTGTCTTCTTTCTCTTCTTGGCTTAGAACCTCCCTCCGGGTCTTGTAGAGCTTGACTGCCTCCCTTGGGATCCTAGTTGGCTTTGACGTACAGGAAAAGAAGAAGATTTAGAGAAAATATATGACGAGATAGAAGCTCCTATAAAAGCTGCGTAAATGTGTTTATCGCATATCAATCTGAGAAGAACTATATCAAAGAAGCAAGTAAAAAGAATCGCCGTCAAAATAGAAATTCCTTCGGTATTAACTGGCGAAATTTTTTTTTATTGAATGTTCATATAAAAAGTTAGCAAGCGGCAACCAGCTACCTCAGAAGGGGGGTAACTCATGACCAAATAGTAGATTTGGTAAAACATGAATAGTTTCTGGTGAGGCGTGTCAAGTGTGGATTACCATATTGACATGCAATTGAACTCAGACCTGTGCTGAGTATAATATAAAGAGGAGGTGATAAATATGTCAGTAGAAGAAAACAAAGCTCTTGTCCGCCGAGTATATGAGGAGATACATAACAAGGGGAACTTTGCTGCTGTAGACGAGCTAGTAGCCATTAATTTCATCGACCATAATGCACCCCCGGAAATATCACCTGGACCTGAGGGTATAAAACAGACTTTTACTATGTTTCGTAATGCCTTCCCTGACCTTAATGTCACAGTTGAAGATATGATCGCTGAGGGGGATAAGGTAGTAGCCCGTATAACGCTGCGTGGCACACATAAAGGTGAGTTCATGGGCATTGCTCCTACTGGCAAACAGATAAAACTAGCTACAATTGACATTGTCCGCATTGCTGGCGGCAAGATAGCGGAACGATGGGGTGTTGGAGACAATCTAGGTATGATGGAACAGCTTGGCGTTATTCCCGCGCCAACACACACGGAGAAGTAACCGCTATAAGCCTGCCTTTCTATGAGGTAGGTAGAGAAATAGAGGCTGGTTGCCGACTTCGCTAATATTGTCCAGCAAAGCCAGAGACATAGTAGCTGAGCAGGATAGGCTTCAGCTTAGACTAAGGTAGTATTTTTTTAAGAGGTCTAAAACCTTTTTACCACTTGCAACCCAAATGATTCAAATTTGACTTAAAAGAGTCAAACTCCTAACATTTCACAATCACCAGGAAAGCCACGCCTATAACTAGGCACTCCAACATCAGTATTATCTGCCAGACCTCTCCGGACAGGCTACATAGCGTTTAACGTCCTCCCTCCTAGCTTTCTTAAAGGATCCCAACCTCCGGCCTATACTGACCAAGGAGGCCATGTATTTGTCAACTCTGCTCGGGCTGTAGCCTCTTGCCGTGAGGTCGGTGTAGAATCCTCTCATGTCTTCTCTATCTTCGGCTGGGAGCTTGGAGATATAGTTTTTAGCTTTCTCCTCTAAGTCTCTCCTATAGATGTCGGCCACGTTCCTAAGCCTCCTATCTCAAAGCTAATAAATTCCAAGGAGCTTAGGACGTGGCAAAGGATTGCTCCGGCGGGGATTTGAACCCCGGTCGTGGGAGTGAGAGTCCCACATGATTGGCCGGTCTACACTACCGGAGCGTCAGGCCTTTAATTGTTCTATTGTCTTTATAATCTCTTCGCCAAGCAACTGTAATTGTTCATCAAGCTCTCTAATCCGGTTTTCGTATTCTCTATGTTTTTCAAGAGTTTCTTTTTCTACCCTTCTTAACTCCTTCAAATACCTTTCTGCGGTGGAACTTATTTCTTTATCTTTCTCTTTTAACGTTTTCTCAAGTTCCTCTATCTTTTTATTGAGCATCTCTTTTTCTGAAGCACTTCTTTCCAGTTCTGCTTTTAACTTTCTTATAGTGCCTTCCAGCTCATTTAATCTAGGTAGAGGCACCATTATCTCCTCTCTAAGCTTTTCTTCAGCTTCCCGTCTCTGGGCCTCATACTCGGCTTTTTCTTTTTCTAATAATTGCAGTTCTTTCTCTAGTTCTATAACCGTTCTTTCCCTGTCTTCAATGAGCCTTATGAGTTCTAGGTTTTTCTCATTCATCTCCTCTAAAGCGTTCTTCAGCTGTTTTATCTCTTCTTCTCGTGAAGCGAGACTCTCTTCAAGACTTTTTATAGATTCCTTATAAGACTTATCTGCCTCGCTCATTCCTTGTGAGATTTCATTTATCTTAGAGTTTAATTCCTCAATTAATGCGTCCCTCTCTTTTATCTCTGCCTGCGCTTCCCTAAGCTTATTCTCAAATTCAGCTATGGAGCTTTCCTGCCTTGAGATTTCGTTTAACAGTCTGTGTTTTTCTTCTATCTCTGAGTCTAGTTGTTTGCTTAGTTCATCCAGCTTGTTCTCCCACGCTTCTTTTTCAGCTTTTGCTTTGCGCAACTCTTCTTCTAACTCGATTACTCTTTTCTCAAATTCTCCGGTTTCTCTAAGCATTTGATTCTTTCTTTCAAGGTCTTCACTCAGTTGCATAAGTTCTTCTTTGAGGGCTTCAAGATGCTCCTGCAACGCGCTGTTCTCATCCTCTTTTAATTTCATCTGATTAGAGGCTTCCTCTATAGCCTTCTCTAGCTCCTTTACTCTATTATCCTTTATTGAAATCTCTTCTTCAAGCTGTGATAGCTCTTCAATCTTTTCTCTAGTATGATCGAGTTCTTCCTTAAGTTTTTCAATCTCTTCATCTTTATGAGAGAAATTCACTACCTGTTCTTCTAGGGCTTCATTTAAACGGGATAAGCGCTCTATTTCCTCAACTTTTCCCTGAAGAGTCTCTGAGAGCGACTCTACTCTCAGGCTAAGTTCTGTTATTTTGCTGTCCTTATCTTTAATAAGCTCCTCAGCTTCACCTAGTTTACTCCTAGCTTCAGATAGCTCGCTTTCAAGCATTGATTTTTCCTGCAGTATGCTTGTTAATGCTTCTTCCTTTTCTTTCACCTGGTTTTGTAGTGAGGCTACATTATAATCCAATTCATTAAGCTTCTCTTCCTTGTTTTCTATCTTTTTTAGGATGGTAGAAAGTTCTGTTCTTGACCGCTCTAATTCCTTCTGTAGCTCCTCCTCTCTCTCCTTCGCTTCTATGAGTTCTTTTTTAGCATTCTCGAGTTCTTCTGCTTTTTCTCTTAATAGGCTTCTCAGATCCTCTATTTCTCTGGCTTGTGTATCTATCTTAATCTCTAGTTCCTTGATAGATTCCTCTTTATTTTGAAGTGCTTTAAGGAGTTCGTCTCTCTCACCAGCGATGCTCTCTAACTCCGCTATTCTCATATTAGAAGTTTCTACCGCTTGCTTTAGCTGACTTATCTCTCCCCCTTTATTTACCAGCTCCTTTTCTTTAAGGCTTAATTCTTTTTGAACAGCTTGCAGATCTCCTTCTAACTTCTCTGTCTTCACAGTATTTTCTCGTAGTTCTTCCTCCTTTTGAGAAAGCCTTTCATGTAACTTCTCTATTTCTGATGAAAGTTCTTTCCGAGTTATTTCCAGCTCGCTAATCTTGCTCTCAAACTCTTTTTCTCTTTGATTATATTCCTCCCGCAAATGTGCTATCGAGGACTCCAGCTCTTTTGAATAGTTCTGGCTTTCTTCTAGTTTTTCCTTACTTTCGTCCAATACTTTGTGAAGATTCTCGATCTCTCCTTCTCTCTTTTCAATCGTAGCTAAAGCTTCCCTCATCTTCTGGTCTAGCTCCCAGAGCCTCTTATCTCTCTCCGCCAATTTAGATTTAAGCTCTTCTAGTTTTATCTCACTCTCTCTTAGATTTTCCTCTAAACTCTCTACTTGCAGTTCCAGTGCCTTTATATTTCTCTCTTTCTCCTCTAGCTCTCTTTCTAGTTGGAGAATTCTCATATCTCGCTTGGAGACCTCTGACAAGATTCCTTCGAGGCTCTTCAGCTTTTCTATCTTTAGATCCTTTTCTTCAAGACTTCTCATCAGCTCCTGTGCCCGTGCTCTAAGAAACTCTATCTCCTTTTCCTTCTCGGCAAGGGTTTTCTCCATCTCTTTTAGCTTTATATCTCTTTCTACGACCCTCTCAACAGCTTCTTCTCTCTCCCTCAAAGCCTCCTCTGCCTCTGCTAAGCGTTGATTTAGCTCTGCTATCTCCGATACCATCTTCTTAAGCTCTGCGTCGGTATCCTCTAGCTCTTTATTTCTGACCTGAAGTTCCTCTTTTAGTCTCTTGATCTCTTCATCTCTTTCTCCAAGCTTTAGCATTAGCTCAGCTATCCGGTCCTCAATCTCTCTCGCACCTTCTACACCGGCTTCTAGCTCTGCTTTTTCCTTCTTAAGTTTTTCAATCTCTTTCGCTAGAGCCTCTTTTTCTCTGCTGAGCTCCTTTATGAGTTCTTCATAGCTCTCAGCTTTGTCCTTAAAATCTTCAAGTTGTGATAATAGGGCGAGCCTCTCGTTTTCTTTATCTTCAATCTCCGCTTCAATCTCTTTGATTTTTTCTTCTTCTTCTCTAGCTTTTTTTTCAGCATCCTCAAGAGCAAAAGTAAGCTCCCGAACTTTGGATTTAAGCTCCTTTATATTCCTAGACGCTTCACCCTCGGCTCTGCCTACCTTGCTCTCTAGGTCTTCTATCTTAAGGTTTTTTAAGCGGATTTCTTCTTTGAGTTTCTCTATCCTCGACCATGATACCCCAAGTTTTGACTTCAAATTTGAGATATTAGATGTAAGCTCTTTTTTCTCTTTTTCCTTCTCTTTCAGTAAACGCTCTAGCTCCCTAATCTTATTCTCCTTCTTTTCCGCCTCTTTTATAGCCCTTTCAATTCTTCCTATCGTAGTAGAAACTTCGTCTCTTAAGAGTTCTTCAAGCTTGACAGCTCTTTTAGTAAGCATCAATAATGTAGCTTCATCCGCCTTCTTGCTCCTTAATAACTCCTTAAGCTTAGATAATTCCTCTCGAAGCTGCCTCTCGATTAATAGAGCATGTTTTGAGGCATGGGAATCCATCATGGCTAAAATTTATATTTATACATATTTAAACTTACTAGAATGGATAAGAATCTCGAAAAAATTCTCGAAGTAGTATACGAAATTGGGGAAATAGATAAAAGAGACTTAAAAAAGAAGACCGGGCTGACTCATAAGGAACTCAATGCATCGTTGGACGATCTATACTGGAAAGGCTTAATAGAGATTAAAAAAGGGAAGGTTTCAGCCATAGATGAAAGTGAAGTATGGCGTACCTTTTTAGAAAGAAACGTGGATATACAGTTCTTACGAAGCCAGGTGGACGCAAGAAAGGTTGAGGTAATCATGAATAAATCCGGATTCCCAAGCTCTGAAGGAGTTGCCTCAACGGATCCTAATGAAGTAGCGTCCCAAGTGCTTGAAAACATTCAGCAAATGGGCTACCATACCGACAAAGAGTTCAAAAAAGTAGAAAGGAGGATGGAGCATCTTTTCAATCTCTACGGGAAGCTTCGGGAAGTTATTGAGATTAACAGGGAGCGCAGTAAAAAGTGAAAAGAAGATTTATAGCTCTATTATGCTCTCTTCAACCTCCATTCCGAAGTGTCTCGCCTTCTCCTTGATGTGAATCAAAACTTCGTCACCGGGCTTCAGCTTAGAGATAGAGATTGGGGACCCTTCTCCGCTTACTAGCATTATAGTTTCAGCATTCTGTAAGAGAGTCTTAAAAACATGGCCTTCTATCTCCGCTTCTATTAGTATTAGAGGCCTCTTTTCGATTTTTACTCTACCTACTATAACAGTCCTAGTATTTCCATCTTTGTCTACGGCTAAGACTTCGTCCCCTGCCTTAAGTTCGCTGAGGTATCTCGTCTTACCTCCAGGCACGAGGACATATGCATGCACCGCGCCAGCGTTCACCCTGAATGGCCTAGCAGCAACATATTCAGTTTCTAGGCTTTCAGAGTGAACTAGAAACAGTCCGCTAGATTGCGAGCCTATCAGCATTCCTTCACCTATATTCAGAAGCGAGGCAGTATCTATACAAACCCTGTCGCCCATACCAACCGGCTTCAAGCTCTTAATCTTAGCAGGCTGTAGCAACAGCTTCTCAGAAGCCCTCTCCACTAGCTTAGAAACTTTTTTTATCTCGTTTATATCATCACTTTGAAGTAAAACGCCATCAGCCCCTATTTCGAGGGTTTCAAAGGCAAGTTTGGCCTCTTGGGAGTCTTTAACTCCGGCTATAACTTTGCATTCTTCTTTTTGAAGCTCAGCTATTAGATTTTCGAGAGGTATAACTTTCCATTCTTGGCCAACTACGATAACATAATCAGAATTTCTAGCCTCGGCTGCTGCGAGCCTCTCATGGGCCTTGCTTTTTATCTCGACATATCCGCAAGTTTTAAATCCACTTTCCTTAAGTTCCTTGAGCCTTGCCAAGTCTTTTGATTCCTCCGGCTTTGATAGGTTAGGGTCTTGACCATCGCCTCCTCTCCCAACAAGGATAATGTCAGCTCCCTTATTTAATAGCTCTTTTAGGCCGCTAGAGTCAGAGACGACGATGTCTATATCACCGAGTTTAGCAGTTTTTTCTACTTCGCTCTGGTCTACTATCACTCCTTGGGCACCTGACTCTAATGCGGTGGTAATGAGATTCTTTCTCTCCTCCCACGACTTTCCTAGTGGTTCAAACCAAAAGAATTTCACTTTAGCTCCTCCAAGGCTTCTTCTGCGCTCCATCCCTCATGGACGATCCTAGCTATCGCTCTAACCATTTTAGTCGGATTCTCGTGCTGGAATATATTCCTGCCTATGGAGGTTCCAGCCCCGCCTGCTTCTATTGATCCCTCAACCATCTCCAAAACATCTCTATCAGTCTCCATCTTAGGGCCGCCAGCGATAACTACCGGTACAGGACAGCCTTCTACGACTTCTCGGAAAGAGTCTGGGCTACCTGTATAATTAGTTTTTATTATGTCTGCACCTAACTCTGCTCCTGCTCTCGCGGCGTGTTTAACTACTTCTACGACATGCTCACCGCCTTTTTCCTCTATCTTTTTTCCTCGAGGATACATCATAGCAAGTAAGGGCATACCCCACAGCATGCATTTCCGTGAAGTTTCACCTAGAATCTTTAACATATCTGCTTCATTTTCTGCGCCAATGTTTATGTGTACGCTTACAGCATCTGCGCCAAGTCTCAATGCTTCCTCAACGCTCGATATTAGCACCTTATTGTTGGGATCAGGTCCAAGAGATGTACTGCCTGATAAATGCATAATTAGTCCTATATCCTTCCCGTAACCTCTGTGGCCTACTTTTATTATTCCCTTATGGAGTAAAACTGCATTAGCGCCCCCCTCTGCCACAAGATTCACTATCCGGGGCATATCTATAAGGCCCGGTATAGGGCCAGACGAGACTCCATGGTCCATTGGCACAATTATTATCTTCCCAGTTTTTCTATTCATTATTCTCTCTAATCTGACATTTTTCCCGATTTCGGTCATATTATTCCTCCTTGTTATTTGTTGGCATGCTACATAGTAGCAAATATTATATATATTTTTCTATAAGTATCGCTGTCGCATATAACCTCACATTTTTTCAAATAATTGAAAATGAGTATGTAGTCATAATTCAATTTATGCTTATAGAACTTGGGAAGACAAAGAGGAACTCATAGGCCGGGGAGCACTCGCCTAGTTGAAGGATTTTAAGGATGGAGAATAGTTTTACTTATTTACCCATAGAAAAATTTGTAAAATTACCTTATAAAAACTACGTCTTTTATTCCTTTAAAATCCGGATCTTCAGTGACTATCTTTGCCTGCTCCTGTTTTGCCGTAGCATATATGATAGAATCTCCCAGGCCCCATCCTTTTCTGTGTTTTATTTTAGCTGCTTCCACCACTATATCCTCGTTCACAGGCAATACGAGAGAAACCTCTTTCATAACCCCTTCAGCTTCTTCAGCATCTGCTTTAGTGTAAGATCCAAGAAACCATCTGCAAACCTCCGCAATGTTAATAGTGCTTATCACTACCAACTATGAACTTTCTGATCTTCTCTCCTGCTTTTGAGCCCTTAAAAAACTCAATCCATGCCCAAGAATCAATCAAAACGGTCAAGTTCCTCCCTCGCGAAGGTCTTCAGCCTTGGGTACCTACCGAAGTAGTCCTCGGCTGCTATCTTCTTAGCTTTCAGCAACATCCTAATCACGTCATCATAGGTCTCAAAGCCCATGCTCCCCTTCATATGTTTAAGAACCCGGTAGACATCCTCCTTTACCTGTATTGTAGTAGGCAATTAAATCACCTTTATAGCATTATAGTATTATACATTGGAAAATATTAACTCTCCTCAATAACCCGCTAGCATCCTCAGAATCAACGCCAGCGTAAGTTATTATAATAAGTCTTGTGGTATAGAAGATGTTTCCACTTCCCTTATTAGACTGAGCTTTAAGAAATCTCGAAATTTTATCTTGACCTTACAAGACATAGGTGAAGCTATAAATGAGCCTTCTAAATAGAGCGGTAATGTTTAATAAGGTTGTTATGACGCAGTATCTTACATCTTAGTACCAGGTATAATAGGCAAGCTTCTATGACATTCTAGACAGTTATTTTGAGCGGTTATTTGATGGGTTTTAGCTTGGGATTTGTGAACCGGTGTATATTTTCCGTCTTTCCACTCATTCAGTAATTTAACCGTTTTTGAAGCTACATCTGCAGATAATCTAGCACATCTTTCCTTTCGCTCAAGGGTATAAAATCTAACATCCTCTTTTTTCATCCACTTGCCTACTGAAATATGGCAGAGAGGAGAATTGCTTTTATTCCTATTTCTTATCCTTGCCTTGGGATTTTCTGGCTCATAAATAGGTAGCTCAGACTTTGTATACCAATATATAAGATCATTAAGTATATTTTCACCCTCTTTCCCAGCTATAAGGCTCAATGCAAACCCCGCTCCCAACAACGTTCCGCATGTTGTGCCCCACCCTACTACTCCTCCATGTCCCCATCTGACAGACTCTAATGGAAATGAGGTGTATGGTTCCCCTATTTCTTTACAGAGAGGTAATAGGATTGCGCTTGTAACAGCATAAGCGCAGAATTCCTTATACCAGTTTTCATAGGCTATCTTTGCAACTTTTTCAGGATCTAATTTTTTATATGGCCATGGAAGTAGGGGAGGCTTATTTGCTACTTTAATTGGTCTCGATGTTTCTTTATCTGCAGAGGTTATCAAATTTTTAATTATATTTAACCCCTGAGATCCTATAGCTATTCCCGTTGTAAATCCTGCTGATCCAATGACAAACTCTCTTCTTGTTAACTTAACTTTCACTTTATCATCCTTTTTTATCTTTATAAAAAAAATAATATTGTTTCTAAATATTTAAAAATATAGATTTTTATTAATTTTACTTAAAAAAATAATTTAGGTAAAGTAGGATGCTAGTTTTATAAGGTATATTGTTGATAATTTTGAAATGAAAAGAGGGCGAAAAAATAGAGGAGGTGGCGGAAGGACTTTTGGGGGGTTCTCCAACACGCCCTCTTTTCATTCGGACAGCCCTAGGTTATAAAATTTATATTCAAGTGATACTATTTATATATACCGGAAGTATTGTATATATGTGTATATACTATTTTTCCCACCATGGAGTTTCTGGGTTCTCATCTATATATAATGCGAGCCACTCCTTGTCTCCCTTAATGTGATAAAGCCGGATAAAGATTGCTGTGGTCTTCTTGTAATCGTATACTTCTAGAAACACTCCTCTCTTAACTTCGAATTGCTTAATCCCCGAGTCTACTATTTCGCCATCAGCTATCTGGTTTTCTATTTTTTCTCCATTTTTAATTACAGGCCCGATTACTTGTTTAATTTTTTCTAACACTTTCTCGTAGTATGATATCTTTAATCTAGCGTATCCTGCTGTATACCCTTCCCTGCTTCTTATTCTGCAATCTTCCGAGATATTTTCAATACTCTGAAGAATTGTCTCAGTTAAGCTTGCTGAACGCATCAGCTTCCGTTCTCCATAACCGATGCCTTTTGAACTCTAGATGTGGGGACTTTTATTTTCTTTGTCCCTTCTTTTAATTCCGCTGAAAGTTTTTTTAATTCTTCACAGGCGTCTTTCCCCTTTCTAGCAATTATGTCTACGAATGCGCTTCCCACTACTGCGCCTTGAGCTCCTGCCTCTAGGACTCTTTGCACATGCTCTTTCTTAGATATCCCAAAGCCTACTGCCAATGGGATATCAACATATTGAGAAGCCCACTTCGTTACCTCTACAGTCCTTTCCTGAAGCTCTCCTCTAGCACCAGTAACTCCTAGGACGGATACGAGATAGATGAAACCTTTAGCCCTGGACACGATTTTTTTAATTCTCTCTTCGGTAGTTGTCGGAGCTATTAGAAAAATAAAATCTACACCATATTTTTCGCATTGCTGTAAAATTCCTTCCGCCTCTTCAATGGGCAGATCACATACTATTATACCGTCTACTCCTACTTTACTGCATCTTTTAATGAATCTCTCCTCACCATATTGTAAAATAATATTATAGTAGGTCATAAATACTAGCGGTTCTTCTACTCCTCCATTACGCAGCTCGGCTACGGCTTCGAAAGCAATATCTGTGTTAACCCCTGCTTTTAAGGCTCGGTCTATCGCAGCTTGAATCGTAGGGCCATCTGCGATAGGATCAGAAAAGGGTATTCCTATCTCCAATAAGTCGACATTTTCCAATAGGCAACGGATCAATTTTTTTGATGTTTCTATGTCAGGGTCTCCCAGCGTGAGATATCCTATGAGGGCCCCTTCATTTTTCCTCTTAAGCTCCTCGAACTTCTCATTAATCCTAGACAAAATGCATCACTTCCTTAAATGAGACTGCGATATATACCGCTTTCTCTTAGTAAGCTATCATAATTATTAATACAGGGGATATATAAGTTCTTATCATGAAGATGCCCTACTTCGGCAGAGTGAAGCTATACTGGTGCATAAACTGCAATGTTCCGGTACTGGGAAAAAAATGTGGCGTCTGCAGGGGAAACACAGAAAAGGTAGAGGTCACTCCTCCTGGCGATGTGCGTCCTGCTTTAGCAGGAGATATCGAGCTTATAAACGAGACGATTAAAAAACATTTCAACTGCGAGTTAATACCCTCTGATAAGGTAGCTGTGTTGAATAAAGCTCCAGGGTATGACCGGTTTGATGAAGTAATTATAGATGGCAGAGTTCAAGGGGTTTTAAAGTTTAATGCGGAAAAGATGGATTTCGAGTTTCTTCCAAGGGTCGAAGGTGCGAGGAGGATATGGAAGAACAAGGGAAAAAAGTTCGTTGAAATTAGCGAGAGCGCAGGGCCGTATATACTCAATGGAGCCAGCATATTATTGCCGGGGGTTGTATCTTTTGATGAAGACATACTCCAGGGCGATGAGGTATACATAGTATGGAAAGGGAATGTCATTGGTGTAGGCAGAAGCAGGATGAGCGCATTAGAGGCTAAAGAGAAGAAGAAAGGAATGTTCGTCAAGGTAAGGAGATACTCGCACCCCTCTGAGGCAAGAGAGTTAGAAGGCGGGCAAGACTGGAAGACGGTTCTTGAGGCAAATAAGTATGTAGTCGAGGCGATGGAAAAAGAGGCTTTAGAGTTTATCAGGAGGATTGCTAAGAGGAGGGAGCCTAAAGTTGTAGCCTTTAGTGGTGGTAAGGATAGCTTAGCTACTCTCCTCCTTGTTAAGAAGGTTATACCGGATGTTAAAGTTGTTTTTACGAACACAGGCATAGAGTTCCCGGAGATCGTTGAATACGCTGAAAGAATCGTGGAGAGGTTGGGATTGGAGTTTATAAAAATAGACTGTGGTGATAGATTTTGGGAAGGCGTAGAATATTTTGGGCCTCCTGGCAGAGACTATAGATGGTGTTGCAAGTTAATTAAGCTTGGGCCAATTGCGAGATTAATAAATGAGAAGTTTAGGGAAGGTTGCATCAGCTTTATAGGTCAAAGGAAATTCGAGTCAGAGGTTAGGTCAAAGAGCAGCAGGGTGTGGAGAAATCCTTGGATTCTCTCCCAGCTGGCAGCCAGTCCTGTGCAGAATTGGACAGCCCTGCATATATGGCTTTATATCTTAATGGAAGGAGCTGAGGTAAATCACCTCTACGAGTATGGGATGGAGAGGCTTGGGTGCTGGGCTTGCCCTGGATCTGATCTTGCTGAGATAGAGATATTGAAAAGGATACATCCCGACTTGTGGAGGAGATGGGAATCGGTTCTTAAAAAGTCTGGATTAAGTGAGAAGGCCATAAATCATGGTTTTTGGAGATGGAGAAACCCTGGGAAGGCACAGAGAGAAGTTGCAGGCAGAGTAGGAGTGGCTGTAACGAGGTTTGAGTATGGTAGTGATGGAAGATTCGACTTTGAAAGGACGGTTAACTTCGCAAGAGTTCTAGGGGAGGTAAAATTTACTAAAGGGGGATTTGAGGTTAATGGACATTTTTTCAATGGGGATAACTGTAATAAGGTTATTAAGTCTATAGCGGAGAGAGCTACCCACTGCTTCGGCTGTGGAGTATGTCTGAGCCAGTGTAAAAATAATGCTATTGAAATAAGGGATGGCAAGGCATGGATAAATGATAACTGCATATCTTGTGGGAGATGTCATCGAAGGTGTCCTATAGTAAGATATGGTTTGGAGGTCAGAGATGAGAGATCTGGAGGTCCATAAGGTCAAAGGCAAAAATTCCATGTGTGGGTGGTACAAGATAAGGAATCCTCTGCGCGTAGCCTTTAATTTTATTGTTATCTATGCATGTAGATTTCTTCCCTCTCTTTCTCTTAAAAACTATCTATATAGAATGTTAGGAATGAAAGTTGGTAGGAATGTTTCTGTAGGCTTGATGGCTATGTTTGACATATTTTTTCCAGAGCTTATTGAGATCGGGGATAACACCGTCATCGGGTATAATGCCACTATCTTAGGGCACGAGTTTTTGGTTGATGAGTGGCGAACCGGCAGGGTAAGAATAGGGAAAAATGTTATGATCGGAGCCAATTCGACCATTCTCCCAGGGGTAACTATAGGGGATGGTGCTGTCGTGTCAGCATGTGCTCTAGTAAACAAGGATGTTAATTCTGGAACCTTTGTGGGAGGAGTCCCTGCTAAGGAGATCAAACGTAAAGAGGAGTAACACATGGACATGATAGAAGAAAGAACCAGAGCTGGTAAACGAGCAGCAGAGTATGGTATCGTGGGAAATTTTTTTCTAACCATTTTTAAGTTCGTTATTGGAGTGATCTCAAATAGCACGGCTATAATTGCTGACGCGGTAGACTCCTTTTCGGACTTTGTAATGTCGCTAGTGGTCTGGGTTGGTTTAAAGAAAGCTGTAAAATATCCGGATGAAGAGCATCCATATGGACATGGCGACCTCGAGCCTTTAGCGGGATTAATAGCATCTATAATATTATGTGTATTAGGCTTCGAGATAGCACGGCATTCCGTTCTAAAGGCGATGAAGGTGACAGGTCCTCCAGAAGTACTTGCGGTCTTAGCTATTATTCCTACAGTCCTATTGAAGGAGTGGATGGCTAGATATACTTTAAAGGTATCAGAGAAAATTAAAAGCCCAGCTCTTAAGGCCGGGGCGATGAACTATAGGGGGGACATATATTCGTCTTTCATAGTTATTGCAGGCCTTATTGGTGCAGGCCTTGGCTTTCCAATCTTAGATCCAATAGCAGGTTTTATTATAGCACTACTCATATTAAAGATGGGCGTAAGCGTAGGCAAGGAAAACGTTGAACAACTGATAGGCACCGTGCCTTCCCCCGGGTTGATAGAAGAAGTAAAGAATGCAGCGGAGAAAGTCCCTGGCGCTAGATGCATTCATAATATCAGGATACACGCTGTTGGAGCATTTGCCACCGTGGACCTCCATGTCTGTGTTGATGAATCCCTCTCTATAGAGAAGGCTCATGAGATAGCCACTATAATACAGGATAGAATAGTTGAGAAATTCCCAGAAATAAACTATGCTCTGGTTCATGTGGAGCCATACGATAAACATCATAAGGTTAAATACGGTAGAAAATGAAGCGCTATAAGCTTATCCTATCAATGGTGTTTATAATTAACATTCTTGGTACCATTGCAGGGTTTTTCTACTATAAGTGGCAGTTAGAAATAACCCCCAAAATTGTATGGGCTTTTATCCCTGATAGTCCTGGTTCCACCTTCATGTTTGCGATAGCAGTTGGCTTAATATTCTTAGGTAGAAAAGTGGATGCTCTCAGCTATTTAGCCTCCGTTGCGGTGATAAAATATGGTTTCTGGACGTTATTCGTCATACTTTTCTATTCGGACTATTTCCTCTCCCCAGGAAACAGGTCCTTTTATTACCTGATGTTCGCCTTACATTTTGGGATGATAATCGAGCCCGTGGTTTTACTTCACACTATCAATTATCGCAGAATTTATCCTTTTTTGGCTATATTTTGGTTTGGGATAAATGACTATCTCGATTATGTTGGTGGATACACGCCTTTGAAATGGTTTTCTTTCCAGCACGTAGGTTTAGTCGGACTAGTAACAGCCATCTCTACTGTAGTAATTAGCTTAGGACTTTACCTACTTAGAGATCAGGGAAAAAGGTTGGAGGAAATATTTTTAAAACTTGAGAAAGCATAAATACTAGATGAGATCAGTTTAAGTGGAGAAGAAGGATGGCCGAAAAAATAATGGTGTGCGATGATTGCGGTAAGATGTTTAGGATATCCTACGAAGCTGCGGAAGGGGAAGAAATAAAGTGCCCTAGCTGTGACAGTTCCAACATAGTTAGTATATACAAAAAGATGAACATTAAGAGAGAGCAAGTGTAACCTACCTCTCGGAAAAAATAAGATAGTTAAGTTCGAAATTACCTAGTCCTACTAGAATAATTTTAGTTTTTTGGTCAATGTTTTTTAGAAACTCTTTCGTAGGTGGAGGTATTTCCTCAGCATTAGAGTAAAGCACAGGTGCATCAAGACTATAGGCCAAGATAGCGGCTTCTGCCGCAGGTCTCTCGCCGTCCGCTATTATAATAGTATCCGGTATAGCAGTTTCTTTAATAGCTCCAGCAACATTTGCTGCAGTTTCTTCTCTATTCTTACCCGCGATTCTCCTTACACCTGCTAGCATGGCGAGCTTCCACTCCACTTCCCGGGAGATAGCCTTTTCGCCTCCAATAATTATTATTTTCTCCGGCTTTAATGCTTCTGTAGCATTATATATGACTTCAGGTAGAACTATAGGATCGGTAAGAAGTATGGGCGCATTAATAGCCTTGGCGTAAGCTATCGCAGAAATAGAATCTGCCTCAATATCTCCTCTAGCGATGACTATAGACTCGGCTTTACGGAGGCTTGTTAAGACTTCTTGAGCGCATAACTCGTAGAGATCACCCTTTAATATGCTAATATTTAGTCCGCCAAGGTTCATATCCGGCGCGGGATACTTACCTTTGCTCCTTGCTGTCAGAACGAGGGTTGGATATATTGACCGATTGGTCTTGTAAAATTCACCTTGCAACATGTTTTGGTCCTTGAGTAAGTCCTTCATAAGCTCTGGGGTCAAAACGTTAAAGCCCTCCTTGAATACAGGTTTTTTAGTTATACTGCCTCCACCTCCGCTAGCAAACGATAAAGAGATGAAATTCGGCCTCTCTTCCACTCTAAAAGAGGTATTATATTCTACGTAGTCTAGGTTTCCAGCATAGTCATGTATATAGAACCCTGCGATAGTGTAGAGTCCGACATCGAAGGGATGCTTCAGCCAGAAGTACTCGCCTTCTCTTTCCATTGAGTAATTCTGACCTTCTATCACGATAAAAATGTCCTCTACTCCGGTGAGTGAATCAGTGGCTTTTATTTTTATTTTAATCATCTCTCCCTCGGTTATGTTTTCCCGCATAATGGTAGGCTTACCTGCTTCGGGCAAAGTAAGGTCAATAATAAAAGGTACTTCTGCTGAGTTCTTGTTTCCAGCTGTATCACTTACCTCTACTAATATGTTATGAAACCCCTCGCTTGCGGTAATCTCGAGGATATTATATCCACTAGTAGTCTCTACATCTTCCGCTACTATTGAGCCGTCTAAGAGTATAGCAGAAGCTACTGGAAAGATATCAGTTGATGACCAGTTCAGCTCCCAGGAGTTGGAAGAGAGATTTGTATATGGCATTGGGTAGTGGATTATAATTGAAGGTGAAGTGGTATCGTTATAGATGGCGAAAGAAGAGTCTATAGGGAAATATCCCATGTTGCCAGAATAATCTACGGCATAGATGCCGGTTAAATGATAGAATCCTTCGCTAGTTAACCATAGGCTTTGGTTTGAAAAGGTTAGATTGGCCTCATTTATCTCCGCTAATATTGATCGTGTTCCTGTAGAGTTGTCCACCGCATTAACTGATATCTCTATGCCGTCTTGTATTAGGGCTTTCTCGGCAGATATAGTGGCGTTTATGATAAGCGGGGCTGTGATGTCAACTGTGAATATATAAGCTTTGCTTTGGTGTTTATTTCCAAGCGAATCGGTAGCTTCTATTCTCCATAAATAGACTCCTTCCTCTAAATTGCCAAAAGAGCATCCGTCGGTAGTATTCGTCCGGTTTAAACTACCATTCAAATAAAAATCTACGGTGAAAGGTGAAGAGTCCTGTAGGGTCCAGGAGAGATTTATTTCTCCAGAGAAGTTGGAGTTATTAGATGTCAGAATAGTGATCTCCGGGGGGATTGTATCAATATAGAAGTATATCGTTGTATTAGCTATGTTACCTGCACTATCTAAAGCGTAGACTGTTATATTATTCTCTCCTTCAAGGCCATTTATAGTCATGTTAGGAGTGAAATTAGTCATTGGGTCCCCATTTAAGGAGTACTGCCATAGGGAGATGGCTTCGTTTGATGAAGCGTTAAGATCTATAGTATATGAGCCATAGGAGTGATTTTGAGGTGAAGTAACCTCGATTAGGGGATTAACTGTGTCTATTATGAAGCAGACCTGGGTCGAGTTAAGGTTTCCCGCCTTGTCTCTCACGTAGATGTCTACGCAGTTTAATCCTTCGGCTCCTGATGTATATGTTTCAAAGCTGGTAGATAGATTGTTGGAAGAAACATTTTCTGCATTATTTAGAGAGTAGGATATGTTGCTGCTCTCATCGGTGGTTATGTTTATTGTAATAGTGTTATCTGCATATACGGTGTTTTCAGGTGACAATATAGTAATAGAGGGAGCAATGGTATCTACGGTGAAGTCTATTCTAGCACTATTAGTGTTCCCCGCGTAGTCTCTAGCGTATACAAAGAGAGTATTCAGACCTTCAGATATAGAAATGGTTATAGCAGGAGTAAAAGTGATGTTTCCGCCGCCATTAAGCGAGTACCCCCAGGTTTCAACTTCTTCCCCCGAGGAGGTGTTTAACATTATCTGCCTAGAAGAGTATAATTTCTCTAAAGGAGAAGATATATCTATAGTTGGAGGTGTTAAGTCGATTAAAAAAGTATACTCCTTTGAGAACCCCCTGTTACCAGCTTGATCTGAGCAGCTGACATACCAGCTGTGGAGTTCTTCAGCAAGAGGAAGAGTTGCATTTGAAGCGTATCCTGACCATTCTTTGCTTCCGTCTACATAGATGCTGCATAGGAGAGCAGATGAAAGGTTATCGGAGGCTGTGAATTCGAAGAATAAGCTTTGGTTAGAGGAATTATAGTTGTCTATGGGGCTTACTAGCGAGACTATAGGCGGCGTAGAGTCTACTACTAGCGTTAAAATAGAGGTTTGGTTGATATTTCCAGAGGCATCGCTAGCGTAGATAGAGTATTTATGCTCTCCCTCAGTTAGATTGTATGAGGCATATCCGCATGTAACATTTTTACCGGTGCCCTCGAGAAGCATGCTAACATTTATGCTATCTAGTTCAAGAAGGCATGAAGATATATTGGATCTTAAATCAGAAACACTAGCGTTGAATGTAATTGCACTATTATGGAGGCTGTTATTAACAGATGCGTTACCAATTATCTCGATTATTGGAGGATCAGTTTCATAGAATAGTGGGAAGAAATCGACATTACCCGGGTTTAAAGCATAATAGCCGTCACAGATACTATTGCCATCTTCATCTATGCATAATTCGCTGAAGCCAGAGCCACCGATAGTAGCCCAGTAATTGCCGCCAATATCTTCTCTGCCTAGGATATTTAAGCCGGATCGCTTGGTAGTATTCCATTTGTTAGGAGCCTCATCGTAAAAGAAGACATTTAGAGAGTTATTGAAGAAGTTGTTATAGAAATTGTTATTACCGGAAGATCTAAGATATATGCCTGAATCCCCGTTTAGCGTTATAGTGTTATTTGCAAGGGTATTATTTTGAGAATAGCTAAGATAAACCCCCTGCCTGTTATTAAGAGAAAGATTGTTATCAGAAATAACGTTGAAGTCGCTTGAAAATATTAAGTATAATCCAATGTACCCGTTGGTTGCATTGTTATGTCTTATCAAATTACTATTAGCACTTCGTAGAGTTATCCCTTCATAGGTGTTAGAATTTATAGTGTTATCTACAATGCGGGTTGATTCAGATTCTTGAAGATAAATACCTCTTTCATTATAGTTTATCTCATTTTTTTCTAGAAGATTATTGTTAGAAGAAAAAATATGTATCCCTGTTGCTCCATTAAGATTTACACTATTACCACTAATAGTACTAGAAAGAGAGTATTCTGATATCACCCCAAAACCGGAATTATATTGGATTGAATTATTTATCAGAGTACAGTTATCGGAATATTCTAAGGTAATCCCATGCCAGTTATATGAGATATTGCTGTTACTGATATCGCAGTAGTCTGCATTGGAAACAAAAATTCCAGAAGATTCCCAGCTTGAAGCTCCTGTTATCGTGAAGCCGCTAATGTTTACATAGCTTACTGATATCTCCAGCGTATAATCAGGTTTGCTAGCATTAATTATTGTAGGTTTACCTGTGCTAATTAAATTAATGGATTTGTTCAATTTAACGTTCTCACTGTAGTACCCCTGCGGCACCACTATCGTGTGGCCGATATCTGTTTCAGGGTCATCTATCGCAGATTGTATAGAAGAAAATCTTTTACCTGTCTCCAAGTTTCTTATGTTACCTAGGGCTATAGGTAAATAATCTATGTTATCATCATCTAAGACAAAACCAGAATCGCAAATCCTATCATGATCGCTGTCTTGGCAGTTCTGTGAAAAGCCTGATTCCAGCGGTGTAGCCCAAAGGTTACCTCCTATAGTTGGCCCGCCTATTATATTAGAGCCTAGCGTTGTAGAAGTATTCCATTCATTAATAGTAGAGAAGAGGTAAAAATTGTAGGTGTTATTGAAAAGATTATTATAAATATAGTTGCTGTTTGAGGAGTAGATATAGATTCCATAGTCGTAGTTGAGGCTAATATTATTATTAGCGATAGTATTACTACCTGAAAAATCCAAGAATAATCCACTATAGTAATTATTTAGCACCGAATTATTTGAAAGTAGGTTATTAATAGAATCTCTTAATAAAATCCCATAGTTATTGTATGAAATCTTATTTCTTATTATGACATTATTACTTGAAGTCCCTAGGGCAATCCCGCTTTCTGTATTTAAACTTAAGTTATTATTAAAAAATACATTATTACTAGATGATCTAGTTTTAATCCCGTACCAATTTCCGCTAATCTTGTTATTCGTGATATTACACTCCTTTGCCCCGAAGATGTATACTCCTGCGGCGTTACTCCCATTAGCACCTGTGATTGTAAGGCTGCTGAGATTAACGTTGCCTGCGGTTATCTCAAAGACATTATCGCTTGCGATAGCAGCTTGTACTACTGTGTCAGCATAATCTTGGGAGTAAGATTTAATCTCAAGCGGCAACCCTATATCAATATTTTCGCTATAGATTCCAGGACAAATTATTATGGAATCTCCACTAGCCGCTGAGTCAACTGCTGATTGTATTGTCTGGTGATACTCGCCTGAATAGCAGGCGGGAGTTGACCTATTCACTACCTTTATTGATGCCTCCACAGTAGGGGTTAATGCCAGAAAAAGAATTATTAGGAGGATTCCTCTCAGCATTAATCACCTCCCACTCCAAATCTTTAAGCAATAGAATAAGCATTGTCAAATTCGGAGAAATTCGCAAGTATTATATGTCCGGTAATCTAGTTCTTTAGCCATGAAGCGTTTAATAACAACGCTACTACTGTTACTCTTTATTGGAAGCTTATCAAACTACGATGTAATCCTCGTGAGAAGTGATCTTCCTCCAGACTGGGTTATAGCGCAGGCATACTCTCAGAAGTCAGGTATACCCATCGTTACTACAACTCCGAACGAACTATTAGATGAAGTTAAAGTGCAGTTGAAGGGCTATAGAGAGGCTGGCTACGATAGGGTGCTTATCATTGGTGGAGAAAGCGCTATATCACTAAAGGTCCAGAGGGAGATTGAAGCACTAGGATTTGTGACTAACCGGATAAGCGGTGCAGACCGTCATGGAACATCAGCTAGGTTTGCCATTGAGCTATACCCTGACTCTAAGGAATGCATCTTGGTTAACGGCGAGACCTATGAGGGAATGTTGACCGCCCTCAGAATAGCTGGCGAGACAGGGTTTCCCATACTATTTACGAGGCAGAATGAGGTTCCTATGAGCGTAGAAGATGCGATGAATACCATGAGAATTGAAAGAGTGGTGCTGGTGGATAAAGGGATATCGCAGGAGATTAAGGATTATCTATCCTCACAAGGTTATACTGTTACCACAGTTGGAGAGGGAGAGGATTTTAAGAAGAAAAAGTTACCGAAGGAAGTATTCTCCCTTTTAAGCGGGCTCGTTGTTGGAGCGTTTCTAGTTTTCGCTCTCTTACGAATGAAGAAGGGAGAGAAAGTCTCCTATGAGATCCTAACCGAAGATGAGCAAAAGGTTGTGGATGCGATTATAGAAAACGGCGGTGAAATAATGCAGGATCAGTTGCCAGCTAAAACAGGCTTTTCAAGGCCTAAAGTTAGCAGGATAGTCGCAGTGCTCTGTGAGAGAAAAATAGTTTCAAAGGAGCCTCACGGGAGGACCCAGAGAATAAGGATAGAAAAAGAATTCGAGGAGTAGGATTTTATCCGAAAAAAGCATGCCTATATATTCTCCTGTGAGTTTCAGCATTTCATGGATGACTACGCAGGAAAGGACTGGAGAAGCCGCTATTCTAGGCCAAGAGGGGATAAAATATATATTAAAGACCTGCCACCGAGCGAGAGGCCTAGGGAAAGGTTAGCAGCGCATGGAGCGCCAGCGCTTTCCACTTCTGAGCTGCTTGCTATCCTACTCCGCTCTGGCAGGAAAGGAGAGACGGCAGTTGATGTAGCGAATAGGCTGCTACAAAAATATGGTAGTCTCAGGTCTCTTTTCTCGGCAGATGTCAATGAGTTGCGTTGGGTTCCGGGTATGGGCTTTGCTAAGGCTGTCCAACTCAAAGCGGCCTATGAGCTTGCTAAGCGGATGGATTACCCGAGCACAGAGAGATATGAGATATCAAACCCTAAGGATGTTGCAGAGTTTCTATTGCCTAAGATGAGAGATTTAGATAGGGAGCAGGTCGTTGTACTCTGCCTTGACACGAGATGCGGAGTTATAGACAACTCTGAGGTAGTTGTCTCTGTAGGGTCCCTTAATATCAGCGTCCTAGAGCCGAGGAGCATCTTTAGGATAGCATTGGTGAAGAATGCTGACTCTGTGATAATAGTCCATAATCATCCTTCGGGAGACCCCGAGCCAAGCGATGGCGACATAGAGGTAACCAAGAGGATAATAGAAGCAGGACGTACTATTGGGATCGAGATACGGGATCATGTCGTGATAGGTAATGGAAAGTTCGTCAGTATGAAAGAGAGAGGCATGATGTGATACTAATGTTTTTTCCTATTAGTGTTAATAAATCACTTTTTAAATAAGATTTAGTATTAACTAAGGCTTTATTATGCTTTATTAGTTGTATTTTTAATTAAATTCTTTTTTTACGGAAAACATAATCTTTTAATGAAAATCTCGGGTATATCCTTGGAAATCCCAAGGAGTTAACTAATGAAATATCACAAGAGAGATGATATATCTATAAGCTTTGGATATGTTGAGGACACTCTTAGGAGGAGACTTACCAATTGGATGAGCGAAGTACTAAAAGAGATCGATTCTCCTTTAGAGTATGTAGACTCGCAGATTGAGATTAAGACTTCAGATGGTAGTAGCATTAGTTTTCCGGATTTTATCGTTTGGTGGAAGAAAAATCGTAGAGTGGTATGTCTAATCGAGCTTAAACCTCCTCTGGGATGGACTCATGATTATATTTTGAACGATGCTCAGCGCAAAGCTACTATGGCAAGTCCTCAGATAGAGTATATTGGTACTTGGAATATTAATGAGCTCTTCCTATGGAAGACCTTTGATCCAGAAGCTAGGAGCGTAGTTGACAGGAGGGTTAGGAGGTATGAGGTAACTAAGATAAGAAACCTCAAGGAGATAGATAAGCCAATAGTTGAAAAGCAGATAAAAGAGTTCCTGAGAAAATTCTTCAAAGACCTAGAAGAGGTATATCTGGGTAAAAGCGAAATCTCTAAGCCGCCTGTTGATGAGTTTTTTATTGCAAGCCTCCACTCTACCGTAGATGCCTTCGATATGCCGATTTCTCTTCATCTAATGGAGGTGTATGAGAAGGATAATGGCTTTAGGACACAGCTAAATGGCTGGTTCATAGAGCAAGGATGGACTCTTCCTTCCTCTGATGAAGATTTTGAAAGGATAGCTCGACAATTCCTTTACCTACTCCTAGACAAGCTTCTATTCTATAACACTCTAAGGCTTAAGTATAATTTAAAACAAATAACTATCCCAGAGGGCATCGACAGTAGTGAGGCTTTAAAGAGGAGGCTTCAGGAATACTTCGATATTGCGGAGAGAGTTACCGGCGACTATGAGACCGTCTTTGCTACTAACTTTATTGAAGGCATTCCTCTACCCGACGAGATTATACCTAACTTTAGGCATTTTATCAACAGTTTCTCAAAATACGATTTCTCCCAAATAGGCTTGAAAGATATAGGTAGGATTTTCGACAGCTTGATACCTGTGAACGAGAGGCACAAGCTTGGGCAGTATTTCACACGTCCAGGCCTAGTGGACTTAATAATAGGTTTCTGTGTTAAAAGTGAGAGAGATATCGTCGCAGACTTTGGATGTGGTGCTGGAACGTTTCTTGTTAGAAGCTATGCTCGCTTGAAGACTTTTAATCCTACTAAGTCGCATAGTGAGGTTCTCTCGCAGCTGTATGGTATTGATATAGCTAAGTTCCCAGCCCACCTCTCGACTATTAGTCTGGCGATTCGTAACTTAGCTAGTGTGGAGAATTATCCTCAGATTATCTGCAAGGACTTCTTCCATATTTATCCTACACAGGACCAGAAGAAGCTTAGGATGTGGCTTAATATTGGGGAGAGAATTAGTACACTAAGTAAGGGTGAAAAGGAGCTATATGTACCGTATATGGATGCCGTTGTTGGTAATCCTCCGTATACTAGGCAGGAAGAACTTGAGGACTATAAGCCAGAGTATAAGAAAGTCCTTAATGCTGTTATAAAACAGGATTGGGGTAGGAATGTAATCCTAGGTAAGAGGGCAGGTGTCCATGCCTATTTCTTCCTTCATGGATTGAAGTTCCTTAGGGAGGAGGGCAGATTTGGATATGTAACCTCTAACTCCTGGCTTGATGTAGATTATGGGAAGTACTTACAGGAGTTCTTCCTTACAAAGACAAAGATAGTAGCCATTATAGAATCCAAGGTAGAGCGGTGGTTTGAGGAGGCTGATGTTAATACTGCTGTGACTATCCTAGAAAGGTGTTACTCAGAAAATCAAGAAGAGGATGAAAAAAGAAAGAAAGAGCGCGAAGAAAATGTCGTGAAATTTGTTCAATTGCTCAAGCCTTTAAGCGAGATAATTCCTCAGACCGATGACGATGAAAAGAAATTCGGGTCTATAGAGAAATTAATAAAACTCATTGAAAATAAGACCGAATTTTACGAAGACGAGAAGATTAGGATATTCCCTAAAAAACAGGCTGAGCTTTGGAAAGAGGGCTATGACAAAGAGGCTGGCAGATACGTAGGCTCTAAATGGGGGAAGTATGTTAGAGCACCACCGATTTTCTTTAAGATTATCGAGAAAGGTAGAGACCTGCTGGTTCCCTTAAAGGAAATCGCAGAAGTTTGTAGAGGGTTTACAACCGGTGCAAACGAGTTCTTCTATCTCATAGATGAAGATATTGCAAGGTGGAGTATCGAAAGAGAATTCTGGATGCACCCTATAGAGAAGGACTTTGAAGTCCCAGTACAAGGTCATGCTTGGAGGGATAAGGGCGGCAAGTACTTCAAAAAATCTCAATATTCTTCTAGACTATCATTAAAGGATTTTTTAAGAGAAGACGGCTACGTTTACTGGATTCCCAACTATGTTGTTAAGAGCCCTAGGGAGTGTCAGGGAGTTATTGTTGATCTAGGGGATTTAAAATATAGGGTGCTGATGATCCACAAGGATAGAGAGGAATTGAATGGAACAAATGTTTTAAAATACATAGAATGGGGGGAAGAGAGAGGGTTCCATGAAAGACCTACATGTGCTAGTAGAAAAAGATGGTATGACCTAGGTGAAAGGGTCCCTGGAAAAATTGGCTGGCCCTATATATTGAGAGAACGGATTTTTTCGATACTAAATTCGTCGAGAGTATTTTTTGATTGTGAATTTTTTGATGTATATCTAATAGGAAACTCTGCAGTTCTTTCAGCTATTTTAACTTCAAGTTATAATTTTATGTTGATTGAGATTCTTACTAGAAGCTACGGCGGTGGAGGCGGTCCATTAAAAATTCAAGTTTATGAATTAAAAGATATTCTAGTTTTCGATCCATTTCAATTGCAAAAAAGAAATATCAAAAAACTCAAAAAGGCCTTTGATAGGCTTTCCAAACGTCCGATTGGTTCAGTTTTCGATGAGATCGGTGCAAAGAAACCTGAAGATGTTTCATTAGATAAGGTGAAACCCGATCGCAGAGAGCTTGACAAAATCATTATGGGAGAAATATTAGGTTTAACCGAGGAAGAGCAGCTTGAGGTTTACAGAGCGGTAGTAAACTTGGTTAAATCAAGGATAGAGAAAGCGGAAAGCGTATCTAGGAAAAAGAAATCCAGAGGATCTAGACCAGAGGATATAGCGGAAGCTATTCTGCGGGAGGTAGACATAAGCAGATTGAAGAAATTCCCAGAAGAGTATATCCCCGATACTACTCTAGTGGAGATAGTAGAGGTTCCCGGAGGCCCTTCAATGACAGGCTCAGACTTAAACGGCTTCTACGTTAATATTGGAGGTAAAAGATTCAACTGCGAATACCCAGAGAAGGCGGAGTACATACACTACGCTGTGATAAACGGTGCTAGAAGTATAAAGGTACCCGTGAATAAAAAGAGGGTAATAGAAGCGGTTAAAAAATATCAAAATGATCTAGGCATTATTGTTAAAGATATCCAAAGTTACCTGGAGCGATACATCCCGGATAGAAAGCTTCGAAAAAAGGTCTGGTTCATTATAAGTAAAAGGCTTGCCTCATAATAGTGCTATGTATCCCCGCTTAAACGTGACTTCAGGTCATCTAAGGAGATTTTATAGTTAAGTGCATCTACCTCACTTGTTGAAGCGCTCATCTCTCTAAGAAGCTCTCCTTCCTCAGAGACTTGCATAACAGTAATTTTTTTGTAAATCAGGGACAACTGCAGCTACGGTTCCTAGAGTATATAGGTATGCTTCTTCCCATCTCTCAGGCTCGACTGCTAGAGCCACGAGGACTTCTGGTATCTTGTACATCCACTATTGCGCTAGGGAATCCTCTCGCCGCTAATGCCTCAAATATCAAAGTATTTCTTGGCTCCAACTCTTTTTACCGCTTACTAATGATGAACTAAGAGCGATTTTAATATTGCTTAAAGACCGTATAATGCTATTATGTAGTATATTTAGAAAAAAATAATAATAAAAATGATTTTATAAGAAAATTAAATATAAAAAAGGCATTAGAAATGGTTAGAAATGGTTATAAGACATATTTTTTAAAATAAGAGCAGTATACCGCTAAATGAATCTTCGCCCCGGAACAATTTCACCGGAAAGCTTAAAATAGGTGTGATGCTTAGATTTGGAGCGATGGTTACTAAGAAAGAGATCAGCGATAAGTCTTGCAAAATAGGCGTTATAGGTCTAGGATATGTTGGCCTGCCTATGGCAGCAATTCTCGCTGACAGAGGATATACTGTCTTAGGGGGCGATATCAGTAGCAAAATAGTCAATAAGGTAAATCAGGGAAAAGCACCAATAAATGAGAGAGGTCTTCCAGAGCTTGTGGAAAAGGCGGTGAAATCAGGAAGACTTGTCGCTACGGTAAATACCCGCGAGGTAGTTAAAAAAAGCGATGTCATATTAATCGTGGTTCAGACACCTATTGGCGGTAATAAGAAGCCAGATCTCAGCTGCCTAAAAAAAGCTCTAGAAACCATCTCTGAAAACCTGCGTAAAAAAATGCTTATTATAATAGAAAGCACTCTACCGCCCGGTACAACTAAAAATCTTGCCATACCCATTCTAAACAAAAGCGGTCTCGTTGCAGGGAAAGACTACTTCTTAGCATATTCTCCAGAGAGAGCCATCCCCACAAAGACATTAGAGGAAATTCAGAAAAATGACAGAATAGTCGGAGGCATAAACGAAGAAAGCGCTATCCTAGCTAAACAATTATACTCTAACATCACCTCTGGGGAAGTATTTACCACTGATATCGCTACAGCTGAGGTAGTTAAACTCATAGAGAACACGTATAGAGATGTGAACATCGCTCTCGCCAATGAGACCGCCCTCCTCTGCGAAAAGCTCGGCGTAGATGTTATGAAAGTTATAAGCCTCGCTAATAAGCATCCGCGGGTAAACCTTCATATGCCTGGACCGGGAGTTGGCGGGCATTGTATACCTAAGGATCCGTATTTCCTGATAGACAAAGCAAGAGAACTGGGATTAGAGTTGAAAGTGATAACCTCTGCCAGAGAACTCAACGAGTCTATGCCTAAGCACCTCTTAGAAATTATTGAGAGAGCTTTGAAAGCTACAGGCAAGAGAGTAGAGAATTCAAAAGTGGCGATACTTGGAGTAGCTTATAAGGGTAATACCGATGATGTTAGGAATACCCCCTCTAAGGCCGTGATAGAGGAACTTATGAAAAAATGCGAGGTCTTTTCCCATGACCCTCTTGTAACTCAGGATTTCGGAGGAAAGTTTTCCAATGATATAATTGAGGTAACAAGAGAAGCAGATTGCCTTGTGATTTTAACAGACCACGATGTCTACAAAAGCCTAGATTTAGAAAAGCTTTCAAAGGTAATGAAAAAACCAGGGGTTATTGTTGATGGAAGGAGGATTTTAGATCCTAATAAAACTGCTACCACAGGTTTAAAATACTTCGGTATAGGACTATAGTTACCTCCTCTCCAGCTCTTCTAACCTCTCCCTCAGTTTCTTGAACTCCTGCATCTTCTCGAGTATCTCTATGCTTGAGTCAGCTATCTTGAAAAGATTTTTCAAAAGCTCTTCTATTTCCTCAAAGGTCCTAGAAAATTCTGAGACAAGCTTAAGAGAGATTCTTAGGATATCTGTAACCGTTATAATGCCTACAACTCTCCCCTGGTCGGTTACGACAAGTCGCCTGATCCCATGTTTTTCCATGAGTTTACTTGCCTTAGTAAGAGCTATGTTCCCATCTACAGTTATGAGAGGAGAACTCATAATTTTAAAGGAGCTAGAATTTGCGTCTATACCCTCGATTATGCATTTCCTCACTAAGTCCTTTTCAGTTACTATTCCGCAGGGCTCTCCATTCCTCTGAAGTACGACGCAACTAATCCCATGATCTCTCATGGTTTTAGCAAGTTCTCGAATCGAAGTCTTTCCATCAATACTGATCACTTCTCTGGTCATACACTCCTTTATGCTGACACCGAGCATACGTTACTCTCCTTCCGTTCATATCTAGGGAATCTTCTCCCCTATAAAATTAACTCAATTCTCAAAAATAGATAAACATAACCCATAGCTTTCAACCGCTAAGCATAATAATTTTAATTATAATCCAAAACATTCAACATGGAGCATGTTTTCCTCTTTGAGTATGCTACATGCGGAGCTTTCAAGGAGCTGGAGCCCTCTATAACGGTGGAAGGACTTGGAATGTTTAAGATACTCTTAGACGGTTTTAAAGATGTATATACCTTTATTGACAGACGGATACCCCTTTTCAACTACCCCAAGGTGAGTGACTATAGGGATAAGTTTGCAGAATACTTGGGAAAAGCTGCCTACTGCCTAATAATTGCACCGGAAACCGACAATATTCTTTATGACCTCACCTTGATGGCTGAGAAAATCGACTGTCCTAATCTGGGGTCGAATACCCAGGGGATCTTGGACGCAGGAGACAAGTATAGGACATATAAAAAGCTCAAAAAATATATGCCTAAGACCGAGATCTACGATGGGAAAACAAGCATAGACCTCCCGGCTATAGCAAAGCCAAGAGATGGAGTATCATGTGAGGGCGTTTCGCTAATAAAAAGTGAAAGTGACCTCCGCAGAGTCCCGAGAGGCTACCTGATACAAGAATACGTACCTGGGAAAGCTTGTAGTGCAAGCCTGATAATAGGAGATGATGTTCACGTTATAAGCATTAATACCCAAGAGATAAGGGACTTCAAGTATCATGGAGCTAAAATACCTTTCAACTTAGAGAACGTTGAGGATATAATTAGTGCCGCTGAGAAGATAAAGGGTCTATTTGGCTATGTAGGTGTCGACTTTGTTCTAAACGAGAAGGTAAATATTATAGAGATCAATCCAAGACCTACTGTGCCCATAATAGCTTTAAATGACGTATACGGCTTCAATATATCGGAGCTACTCCTACGAAATTATCACGGCAAGGAGATTAATAAATATCTGCCTAAAAAAAGCGTATATCTAAAAAAGGAGAAGGGCACGGTAACAGGCAGCTATGTATCCTACGGAGGATACTCAATCTCGTGGGAGATGATAGATTGAAGATTTTGACTTTTGATATAGGGGGAGCTAACACAAAGAAGTTGGTGCTTATGGAGGGTAAAATCCGAAGTCACATACACTACTTCCCCTTCTGGAGGAAAAAAGATGAGTTTGCTAGATTCTTAGGGGGCATAATGGAAGAGGCAGACAAAATAGCGGTTACTATGACAGCTGAATTGAGCGACGTATTCAACAGCCGCCGAGAAGGGGTGGAGTATATTCTCGAAGCATGTGAAAATGTAATGGAGCATCCACTCTACTTATCTATTCGTCGTAGGCTGCTTTATCGAGATGAAGTTAAGGATCCATTAGAACTCGCCGCTGCAAACTGGGTTGCAAGCCTCTATTACATGGAAAAAAAGTTCGGCATGGGCATACTCGTAGACGTGGGGTCAACTACGACAGATATTCTGCCCTTTAGCAAAGGAAAAATATTAACTGGAAAAAATGACCTAGAGAGGCTGGAGCGTGGAGAGCTGGTTTATACTGGTTTTTTAAGAACTCCTGTGCCAGCTATAACAGATAAACTACCTTATAGAGGGGGGCTCTTACCTATATCCTCGGAGTATTTCGCAATCACAGCGGATGTATATAATATTTTGGGCATGATTGCAGAGTACTCCTGCGATACTCCCGATGAAAAGGGAAAAGGGAAAATAGACTCAATGAGACGGATTGCGAGACTTTTATGCTCGGATTTAGAGGATATAGGCGAAGATGTCTTAAAAAAAATCTGTCGATATCTCCATGAAAAACAGGTTGAAATTATCTCTACCTCTTTAATGAATGTTTCCAGAAGACATGAGTTGAATAGAGTCTATGGATGCGGTGTTGGGTCTGTATTAGCAGAAGAGGCCAGTAATCGCCTGCGTCTAGAGTACGTGGACTTATCCGAAACTATCTGTGCTCCAGAGAATTTACCGTGTTATGGTCTAGCGATGATGTTGGAGGATTTAGATAAATAGGGTTATATCTGCTTCTGATGCAAATTCTAAGAAGTCGGCAGCTCCTGCTATCTCTACGCCATCAATTAGGTCTTCTTTTTTAAGGTCTAGCATTTCCATTGTTGGCGAGCAGGCTATCAGCCTCGCACCTTCCTCTACACACATTTCAAGTAGCTCAGGAATTGTTGGCCAGTTTATCTTTTTTATCCAGCCCTTCATCATAGATGTCGCCATAGCCGTCATGCCAGGTATCACGCCCATTATATTTGGTACCGGAACTGGCATCGCTGGATTTGCTAATGGAGCTACTTTAAGGGATTCCTGCTTATCTTTCCTGAGAATGTTAATACCATAGAGAGTAAAGAATATCCCTGCTTCCATATCCATAGATAGAGCCGTAGTAGCTAAAATTAGGGGAGGATAAGCCATATCTAAAGTTCCTTTAGATGCTATTATTGCTATCCTCTTCTTTTTTTCTTCCGCCATTTTAAACCTCCTTATTTTTTCCTTATCTTGAATTTTATATTATTCTCAGTCTTTATAGTTTCAATAATCTCATTTCCTGTGGTTCTTGACCAAGCCGGAATGTCCTTCTCTGCTGCAGGATCTGTTACTACTACTTCCAAGACTTCTCCCGAGCTTAGTTTCCTCATTTCTTTGTTAAGATTGTAGACAACCATAGGGCACTTGGCACGGCTTAAATCTAGACTATAAGGCATATTCATTCGCTCTTTTTGAGGTATATTTTGAACTCTTCATCTCCCTCGATTTTAAGTACTTCCACTCCCGCTTTTTTAGCCCATGCTGTAATATCTTTTGGTGCCGCTTTATCAGTAGCTAGGACCTCTAAGATCTTCCCTGCAGGCATGCCTTTCACGGCTTTCTTGGTCTTGAGAACAGGCATAGGACATACAAGTTTTCTACAATCAAGTACCTCGTCTGGAGTAATATCCGCCATCATGTCTCCCTCAATTTACTTAAAATTAAGTAAAATTTAAATATATAAAACTTTCTATTTTTTACTTGAAAATGAGTAAAAAATTTGGTATAGATCAGCGGTGGGTCGATATACTCAAGCTCTTTGACTTAACAGAATATGAAGCAAAAACGTATATCGCCCTAGTAACTAGAGGGCCTTCAACCGTTAAAGAAATAAGAGAATCTGCCGGTATACCCTACTCACGAGAGTACGATATCTTAGATAATCTAGAGGAAATGGGTTTTGTCGAATCTCAACCTGGCAGACCTAAAAGATATAGGGCAGTTGATCCGCGAAAAGTTTTGAAAAGAGAATGTGATATCCGGATAAAAGTGGTAGAAGATCTAATCTCCAAGATAGGGCCTATCTATGAAGAAAAAGAGAGTCCTGAATCTATGGAAGATATGATTTGGACTATACGGGGACAAGAAAACGTCAGAAAAAAACTTATCGAGATGATAGAAAGAGCGGAGAAAGAGGTATATGTAGTAGGTATACAGCCAATAACAACTAGAGAGATAGAAGCTTCTCTGAGAAAAGCCAGTAACTCAGGAGTTAAAATAAAAGCCATGGGAATGTTTGATGAGGAATGTAAGGAAAAATTAAGAAAGCTTAACGCAGAGATCAAGGACTTCGAGCATGATCACTCTCGTTTTGTCATAGTGGATGATAAGGAGCTTATACTGGCGTCTGAGGATCCAGCTAACTACTACTTTGCTTTATATAATAGAAACCCTGGGTGCATCAAGCTGTACAGGAACTATTTCGAGCATATTTGGAAGGAGGTTTCTACTTCTTAAAGTACAGTTTCCATGTATTTCCGTCTTTTATTGTTCCTAATACAGAACAACCAGACTTAGTGATAATTTTAGGTACCGCCTCAATTGAGGCAGGGTTAGTGATAAGCATTTCCACTATCTCTCCCTCAACCATCTCTTTACACGCCTTTTTGGCTTCTAGTTGTGGCTTTGGGCACACCTGTCCTGTGCAGTCTACTACTCTAGAAACATTAACTTTCCCAATCTTCGGAATTTCAACCTCCGGCATAGCTAATCCTCCTTTACCTCAATACTTTAGGAAAAATCTTTATTTAAATATTATCTTGGCTCAAGATCTAAGGCCTTTCCAATATATTGTTGCCGGACATCCATCACATTTCCTTTCGTAGAGATAGCACTCTGAACAGGATTTTTCGCCGCAGGGAGGCTCTTTACTAACAGGGTTTATTCTTATATCAAGAAACCCCGGTAAAATTGGGGCTTCTCCTATAGAGATGTCCAGTTTTTTTATTGAGCTTACAGGTCGGATGCCGTTTTCAATAGCAGATTCAAGGACAGCAGTATCTTTAGCTACTAATATTAGTATAAGATTATAAGCTCCTGTCATAGTTGTTGCGAAAATCACTCTAGGACAATTCTTGAAAGTGTCTGCTAGCTTAAGGGCTTCTTCCATGCTTGAAACTTGTATATTACAGACAGCGGTCTTCCATTTTTTCTTTTGAACGTTTAAAAGAGCCTTAACTTTTATATCTTTATTTTTAATCAACTTCTCTACACGTTCTTTTGTCGAAGGAGGCGAGAATCCAATAACCTTTGCTATCTCTACGATTTTTTTCCTTCCATCCTCATTTAGCATTTCGTATATGGTGCAATCCTTCTCATCCATAATTTACACACCTACTTTTTTTCATGTACATAATTTATACAAGCCTTAATTTAGAAGGTATAATTTTATTTTTTTTTGGATTATTTAAATTTTTTCTAATTAAAGTAGAATATTAATTATTTAGGTTGGATATTAAAAAATTTACACAACCAAGACTAATAGAAAACCTTAAATACACACATTCCTTACACTCGTAATTTAATGGAGGAGGACTAGGATGGGATTACGCTCATTATTTAAGGAACCACTTGACTACAAGGTTGGAGGCGTACTCATCAGCATTGTCCTAGTTTTTTTAGTTATACCCTTCAAAACCGAAACAGGCATAACATTAGGCTATGGAAAGGCATGGGCCTTTGCTAGCGCTCTTAGATGGGTTGATCAGACTATTCTAACTACGTTTATCGGTGAAAAATTTGTATTGAGAAATCCACACTGGAGTATTTTTGCTGGAAATTTGGATGTAGCGGTCACTCTCCTCTTCTTTGTGTTAGGAAGCTTTGTGGCAGCTTTATTGTCAGAGGAGTTTGGAATAAGAGTAGATAAGTCCAGCCTTCCAGAGTCAATAGTGGGGGGGATATTAATGGGAATTGGAATCGTTTTTATTACGACTTGTAACGTGGGAACTTTTTTAAACTCCCTCCCCCAGATAGCTCTGGGAGCCTATCTCGCCGGGATTGGATTAATTATAGGCACATATATAGGGGCTAAATATTACGAGAAAAAAATGGGGCTGTGAAAATGAGTGCAATAGCGGAGATAATGTCAAATCCGGCCCATTATATCTCTGCGGCATTCTTCGGGTTTATACTAGGCTTTCTAGTTCAGAGATCCAGGTTCTGCATGACTGGTGCAATACGGGACTACATCCTTTTTAGGATAGATAGAAATCTAAAGATGACTCTTATGATACTTGGTACCACAAGTTTCTTCTATACGTTCTTTATGACGGTTGGAGTATTAAGACCCACTAATATGCCTGCTGGCTGGTATAGTGTTGTTGGAGGCGTTATCTTCGGCATAGGTATGGCTATTGCGGGGGGTTGCGTAATAAGCAGTTTCGCAAGAATAGGCGAAGGAAGCCTTAATTATCTGATTACCGCCTTTATGATATTAGTCGGAGTAGCAATTGGAGCGCAACTTTATACGATACCATGGTTAGCAGCAAAGCTAGCAGGAGGTGTAGAGTCTTCTTTGCTTGGTTCACCATATGGACTAATTTGGTTAGGGGAGTTTCCTCTTGCAAATCCTCTCGCAGTATATCTCTTTAAGATAAAGGGCGTGTATATAGGCGCTTTTCAAGCCTTAATTTTCATCCTAGCGTATGCGTATCTTGAAAGGAAAGGCGAATAAAATAGGAGGTGGTCTAGATAGGAGAAAAGCTTGGGATACTTGTGAGTTCAGATAAACATCTGAATCATGTTATTGGGTTAACTAAGGCAGCGGTGGCTAAAGGTAAAGAAGTGAAGATTTTTTTCACCGCAAATTCTGTATTTCTTACTCAGGATCCTGAGTTTGAGGAGTTGCTCAAATCCGGCGCTGAGATAAGCCTATGCAATAAAACCTATCAAGGCTTTGACTTGCATAACACCTATAAGCCCACTATTGATGGTGTAGTCCATGGTAATCAGGATAATAACGCGGAAATAGCCGCGGAAGTAGATAGATACGTGGTGTTTTAAGATGGAGAGAAAAATAGCATTTATTTTAAGGGACTCTGACAGATATAGGCAGAGCGAATTCACTAGGTCTGCGCTTGGATTACTCTTGGAAGGGCATACAGTGAACCTCTTTATCATAAATGTGGAGCTAAAAAAGAATCCGTATATCTTGGAGAATTTAGAGTGGATAGTTGATTCTGATGGAAAGGTTTACTCCAACAATGAGAAGAACGCTGACGAGTTTACGGAGATAATCTCGCTAGAGGACATGGCTAAGAAAATGCTTGAAAACGATTTTATCGTACCTTTTTGAGGTGAAGAAATGAAGGTATTAGAAATCCTGAAATCACCTGCCGATGAAACTGTGAAGAAGATTATACATGTGCATTCACAGGGAAATGAAGTGGAAGTATTCAAGCTATATGAGGGCGTTCCTGATTACGATGCTCTTATCGATAAGATCTTCGACTACGAAAAAGTCATCTGCTGGTGGTAGTGCACAAAGCCCCACACCAACTTGTAAATGAAAATATTTTATATTCATAACCATATATGGGAACTGAGGAGGTGATTTAATGGGTGTTATTGCTAGTTTTATTGGGGTTTATCTTCCTTATATCACTATTACCATATTCACAGTAGGATTTATTTACAGGCTTGCCGCATGGGCGACGATACGCTCCCCGGTAAAGATCCCTGTTTTCCCTGGGCAGGATTCGCCTGGAAAATCCATAGCGAGAGTTTTATTAGATGTTGCATTGTTTAGAAGCCTTTTGAGGTTTCCTGGCAATTATATTCTGTGGGCGGGGTCATGGATATTCCATATATGCTTCTTACTAATCCTATTGCGACATTTAAGATATTTTTTGTATCCTGTTCCATCATGGGTCATGGCTTTTCAAACAGTGGGGATATACGCTGGCCTACTAATCCTAGTTCCTCTCTTATACCTATTATTACGGCGTCTAGTTTTTGCTGATCTCAGATTCATATCTAACTTCGCAGATTACTTTGCCCTCCTACTCCTGATTTCCATAGCAAGCACTGGGCTAATTCTAAAGTTTTTTTCCAGAGTCTACGTATTTGATGTGAAGACAATGATAATGGGACTAATAACCTTGCAGCCGAATCCTTCCGTTATACCTGATAGTTTCTGGTTTCTCACTCACTTCTTTTTAGTGCAGTTGCTTCTCATGATTTTACCCTTCAGCAAGATAATGCATCTTGGAGGCGTGTTCTTCAGCCCTACTAGGATTCACTACTTCGAGAAGGGCTCCCATAGTATTGAGGTAGAGGAGTGAGAACTCATGGCTGAAATGAAAAACATTTACGACGTAAAATTTCAACCAGCAGCAGCGGAAAACTACATTATGCACAGAGCAAAGGAGAAGGATATAAAGTGGCTCAAAGTAAAAATACCCTACCCCGAGTTGCCTCCTGAGCACAGGCCTGAAGTAGCTATAAGGAAGCTTGATGAACTTAGGAAAACCCGGAAATCACTGCAACTTTATTTAGATATTTGTGTCAGATGTGGGGCATGCATTAAGCAATGCCATTATTATCTCGGCACCGGGGATCCCAAGAATACGCCCGTAGGTAGAGCTGAGCTCCTAAGAAAAGTATACAAGAGATATTTTACTATCAGCGGCAGGATATTTGGCTCTTTGGTGGGAGCGTCGGATCTCACAAATGATATAATCGAAAATGAATGGTACAAATATTTTTATCAGTGTAGTGAATGCAGGCGTTGTTCTGTTTTTTGTCCCTATGGTATAGATCAGGCAGAAATAACTATGGCGGGTAGAGAGATACTAGCTAACCTAGGGCTTGCGACCAAGTATATCACAGAGGTCATAGCGAAAGTGTATGATATTGGCAATAACCTTGGCATTCCAGATAAAGCATTTAAAAGCACCTGTGAATTCTTGATAGAAGATGTCAAGGAGATGGAAGATATAGATATCGAGATCCCAGTGGATAAAGAGAAGGCGGATATCCTATACGTTCCTCCCTCTGCCGACCTTTTTACGAATACTGATACTATGATAGGGGTGGCGAAAGTAATGAACGCATTGGGGGTAGATTGGACAATGAGCACATATGCTAGTGAGGCAGCAAACTTCGGTCTTTTTCAATCTTATATCGACATCGAGTGGATAAATAAGAGAATAGTTGACAAGGCAAAGGAGATAGACGCAAAGCTGGTTATAATCGGAGAGTGTGGGCATGCCTGGAGAGCAGCGAGGCAGTTTATGGAGAAAATGAATGGACCTTTGCCCTTTAAATATTGTAACATACTGGAATACACTGCTGATAAGATTAGAAAAGGCAAGATAAAGCTTGATAAAAGTCAGAATGATGATGTTATCGTAACTTTGCATGATCCATGTAATATGGCAAGGGCAGGAAATCTGATCTCAGAACCGAGGTACATAATAAAAAGCTGTGTTAATGATTTTAGAGAGATGCCAGATAATACAATTAAGGAGAAAACTTTCTGTTGCGGCGGCGGTGGAGGTCTTCTTACTGAAGAGATAATGGAGCTCAGGATGAAGGGAGGTATGCCCAGAGCTGAAGCAGTGAGGAGCACAGGAGCTAACTATCTAGCTGCACCATGCGCTATAGATAAAGCCCAGCTTCCCTTAGTTATGTCGCACTATAAGCTTGAAGTCCAAGTAGGCGGGGTCCATGACTTGGTTGGGAAGGCGATTGTGATGAAGTGAGGTGGAGAAGATGAGGCTATTGATTATGATAATCTGTTTCTTTCTTGTCAGCGGCTGTGTGGGGATAATAGAGAAACCGCCTAAGCCTGAGGATGTTAATCCCCCTAAGTACCATACTGAGCGAGGGCTAGATTGGTATAGGGCAAATCATGGGAGTATTACAACAGGAACCGTAAAAACTGCATCTAAGGTGACTGAATTATTCGAGCCTGAAACAAAGAAAGTAGATATCGAAATATGTGCAAATTGCCATGAGGTAGCTGATTACTGTAATAAGTGTCATGCCTATGTTGGAGCTAAACAGCAGCCAGTGTTTTGAGACTACTATGAGGAAAGTTGATTTTGAAAACTGGGATAAAGAGGTAACCGAATCTGAGATACCTGTACTTGTCTTTTTTAAGGCAGATTGGAGCCCTTCTTGCGTTGAGGTTGCGGAGTTGTTAAAGGAGGTTTCCTCAGAATATGAAGGGAGAATAAAATCTGTCTATGTAGATTATGATTCTGAGAGGGAACTTGTTCTACAAAAGAGGGTATATGTGCCTCCTACTATTATCATATTCTATAAGGGTATACCTGTTAGAGGCGTACCAGGACCTGCTCCCGCTAAGGTAATAAAGAATTGCGTAGATAGAGCTTTAAGGGTAGTAGAGAGAGTTAAAGCAAAGTCTAATTCAGCGGATACTGAATTTTAAAACTATGAAAGTCTACCGCTGCATTCTCAGAGGTAGATGCAGTAGCCGCATTTAATCTATGGGAATTCAATATTCCATGCTTTGCATGGTACTCTGCGGCTGTTTTCTCCAATTACTAATACTGGGCAGCAGGCTTTTTTAATTATTAAATACATATGTGGATTTACTCCAAGGAATCCCTTCGTTTCGCCTATTATGATAAGATCTACTTTTTCTCTTTTAGCTACTTCAATTATCTTTTTAGTTGGTGACCCGGACTCTATAACCTTCTTTACTTTTACACCTATCCTTTTTCCCCATTCTTCAAGCTCATTTAACAAGGGCTCTGACTTTTTATTTTTCATACGTTTTAAAATTTCTTTATAATTCCAGCCGGCCGAGGAATTTATTGGCACTATATCGAGAGCTATAATTTCGGTATTACCTTTTTTAGCAATTTCGAAGGCAGGGCCTATTGGTGAAGCTTTTAAAGAGGATTCTAATGGCAACAAAATTTTTTTAACTTTCATTTAATAAATAAGCTAATTGAAAGATAATAAATAATTTTCTTATAAAAAATATGCCTAATCAATTATTTTTTTAGGCTTAATTTGATAGATTTCTAAATAGATAAAAAAAAGTAGTTATATTATTCTTTATACGCAGCCAGTTGGCTTTGGTAGTCCAGCATATTTGCAAGCCATCTTTGCAGGGCCGCCAGGGAAAAGCTTATAAACATATTTTAGATTACCTTTCTCGGGGCCTAGTGCTTTTTTGACCTCCTTTACAAGCATTCTAATTGGAGGCGCTATCTTATACTCTAGATAGTACTTTCTAAGGAAATGGATAATTTCCCAGTGCTCGTCAGTCAACTCAATTCCATCTTGCTTAGCGAAAGCCTTTGCAACCTCTTCATCCCACTGTTCCCAGTCCACTAAGAAACCGTCTTCGTCGAGTTCAAGTTTCTTGCCGCCTACTTTAAGATATTTTGCCAAGCATATCACCTCATCCGCTAGATAGTGTTGATTAGCCTGGGTGCTGTTATATAAATATTTCGTTTTCCCTGAGGAGTGCAGAGATTAGCAAACAGGTATTATGCTATGAGACTATATTTGTATTCTAGGCTATTCAGCGCTTCTTCTCTCAAGTGATACTTTAGCTTATCCTCGGCTATCACTTTAAACGCATACCTAATGAGTTCTTCATAGAATTCACAGTAAGGAGATCTCTGATTTAGATCTCCCTTCTCGGAGTAAACTTCTGCGGGACATGGAGCGCCACATATATTCCTAAAAGCGCAGGTACTGCAGTATTCTATCTTCTCTACGATTCTTGACCTCACATTCTTAAAAGCTTTTGATTCCATTGCCTCTGATATAGGGGTTTTGAAGATATTTCCTGCGTAGAACTCCGTCATATCTATAAACTCTCCACAAGGGAACATACGTCCATCAGCGGTTATTGCAAAGAAACATCGCCCCCCTCCACAGGGCGTGATATCACACATCAATCTTCTGCCGAGGGGCGCTACTATTCCTAATAGGATATTAGCGAAGTCTCCTATAATTATCTGCCTCCCATCCTTCTTTGACAGCTCGCATGCCTTTTCTACTGCAGCGATGAAATATTTTGTTAAATCTTTTGATTCTGGGCGAAGCTGTCTTGCGGACTTCTGAGTGCCCCTGACAGGATTCATAAGTATAGCTGGTACCTTTTTATTATAAAGAAACTCGACTAGGCCGGGGAGATGTTTTACGTTACGATTTGTGATAGTTGTAACGACATTCAGACCTTCATACCCTTCTAGCATGTCTATTGCTTTCACCGCTTTCTCATAGGTTCCGCTATTTCCTGCCACTCTGCGAACTGAGTCGTTTATCTCTTGGATATGAGAATCAAGGGATATTCCAATGTTTATTCCGTATCTCCTGATGAATTCTGTGTCGTCTTCCTCCAGCTCTAATGCATTGCTCTGGATGCCGAAGTGGAATGTATCTCGAAATTCTTCTATCGTCTGCTCTAGGAGGTCCTTAACTAATAATGGTTCGCTTCCGTGAAATACTATTACTGGTTTTCTCCCATTAAGCCTGTTCTCATTGAAATGTTCTTCAATTCTGGTCATAGTTTCTCGAAGTTGCTCGCCATTCATCTGAAGGCCTCTTTCCTTATGGTTCTTAGGGAGGTAGCAGTAAGTGCAGTTTGCATTGCATCTGTCGGTTGGGTTAACATATACCGCACTTAGGTTGGTTTCGAATCTGAACTTATTCATTTCATTAGCGAGTTCTTCTCGGTATTTCTCGTACATAGGAAATACTTCGTCACTGAGAACTACGTCTAGATCTTTGTTTTTTGAAATTAAGGCCCAGAACATTGTATCTGGGTCTATTGCTAGGTTCCAATTGGAATCTATATCACAGAAGGTTACTCGTGGATTACTCCCTGTATTATAGTGCATAATCTTCCCCGACCTCAGTTAATTTATAGTGGAGCTTTACCTTTTGGAAGGTCTCCATAGATTATATAGTGGGATAGACCGTTGGCTGAAGTTGCACAGTCAAGTCGAATTGATATAACATTTCTTTCCTGCGTTTTCAATCCAATCACCTCCATTTTTTCACAAAATGAATGAGACAAAACAGGTTATATTTAAATTTTTTCTCAATAATACTTTACTATATAATCAATATTTCTTTATTAAAGCATAATTTAGCTTCTTTTTGTATTTTTGTCTTATATAATACGTAATTTTACATATATTTTTCTCTGGAAAATCTATTTAAATTGATTTGTATAAATTTAATTTTATGTCAAGGAAGCGTAGGAATTTGGAAGGCATGATCAACACTAAATTTCAAATCTTGGTTGAAATCGCTGCCAATCAACCTAATGTTAGACAGGCAGATATAGCGGACAAGCTTAATATAACGCCTCAGGCGGTATCAGAATATTTCAAGCAGCTGTTAAAGGAAGGCATGGTGTTATCTGAAGGACCTTTAAACTACCGAGTTACTCAGAGAGGGGTTGAAGAGATAATAAAAGGAGCCCAAGAGATAAAGAGCTATCTCAGATTTGTTTTGGAAGATGTGGTTAGCGATGTAAGAGTGTTCACAGCTATTGCTGCTCAAGATTTGATAGAAAATCAAAAGGTAAATCTTTGGATGGAAAATGGCCTTCTCTACGCGGGTGATAAGGATTCCAAAGCCACTGGAACTACAATTCATGCCGCTAAAAAAGGACAGGATGTTGGCGTAGAATCTTTAAAAGGAATTATCGAGCTAAAAAAAGGTACAGTAAAAATTTTTAGAATACCCAGGATAGAGGAGGGGGGGTCTAGGAATGTAGACTATGATAAGCTAAAAAAAGTAGTAAAAAGGAGCAATTTCACTTGCGCCATTGGAGTGGAAGCTCTTATATCCTTAAAAAATATTAATAAAAGGCCAAAAGCTTTTTTTGGAGCAAAAGAGGCAGTAATTGAAGCTAGTCATCATGGAATCTCGCCTATAGTCGTTGGAGCTGACGATGAGATACCTGAGTTATTAAAGAAGCTTGAAGACGAGGGTATAACTTTTGATATAATAGACCTATCTATGCATTAATTTAACATGTATTTGCAATAACTATATTAAAATGTAAATGTATATATTTAACTATGAAAAAAAGGGAAGATGAGATTAAATTAAAGTTATTACCTAAAAATAATTGGGATTGGTTTTATTTTTCACTAGGTATATGTGCGATTACGATGGAGAATGATTTAAACAAAGTAAAATTCCTGCCACTTAAAAAACTTAGCAAAGAGCGTCATATAGATTAGAAAAAAATAGCACTACAAATAGGTAATCTTAAAGGATATATATCAAGTCAATTGTAGTAAATGTGGGGATATAGACTCTCTAATTAGAAGAGAGTAACAGGCTTTTCAAAAGGCAATTAGAAGACTTCGCTTTAGCAAAATAAGGCAGAGTTTCGGCTAAATAAAATCGCTAATCGAAGTGTCCATAAGCGATTATAAGGAAGTTGCCTTTGCGAGTAAAGATAAAGAAAAGTATCTCGAGATGGTAGGCCTTTTAGAAAATGAAAATAAAAAGCGTATGGGAAGATGAAAATCTTAAATCCTGTATCTATAATGTGGGAATCCACTATAGCCTGTGGGTTAGCGTGTAAGCACTGCAAAGCATCGGCAAAAAAGAACCCAGATAGGGATGAACTTACTACTACCGAGGCATATCGGCTAGTAGATCAAATGGTGGAATTCGGCAGGGAATACCCAATTTTGAGGATCACAGGGGGGAATGCCCTTTTACGTAGTGATATTTTTAAGATCATTAGATATGCCAGAGACCTAGGAGTCAGAGTTACCATTGCTCCAAGTACGACCCCTCTCTTGCACCGGGAAAACTTAAGGAGGTTAAAGGACTCAGGTGTAGAAGTAGTGGCGATGAGTATCGACGGCCCTAACGCAGAGTTACATGACTCTTTCAGAGGGGTAAAGGGTACCTTTAACATTATGGTAAAAGCCGTCAAATATATGCGAGAGATCAAGTTACCATTTCGGCTTATGACTACGGTGTCTAAATTTAATGCTAAGGAATTGCCGGAGATATTGTCTTTAAGTGAAAAGTTGGGTGCGGTTGGATGGTATCTATATATGCTGATACCTACTGGGAGAGCTAAGGAAGAATACGCCCTTACTCCTCAGGAATATGAAGATGTTTTCAACTTTATATACGACGCTATGAAAGTCTCGAATATCCCCATAAACGCGATAGCAGGGAGCGAGCCTTATAGGAGAGTAGCAGTACTGAGAAGAAAGATTGAGGAGGGAGAAGTTGATGAAGGGATAATTAAACATGGTAAGCTTTATAGATACCTGAAAAAAAGGCTGAGGGAAAGTTATTTTCCTACCTCAAATGCTAGAGAGAATGAAGCTGTTAAGCATAAAGATAAGAGCTATGGGAAGGGTATTTTCGTTTCAAATAGGGGAGAGGTGTTCCCTAGCAGCTTCTTACCTATCGGAATTGGCAATGTAAAATATGGAAACTTAGTTGAAATATACAGGAGTTCCAAGATTTTGAAAGATATGCAAAACCCTGAGAAGCTTAAGGGGCGATGTAGGGTATGTGAATTCAACGATATCTGTAGGGGGAGTAGGTCCAGGGCATATGCCCTAACAGGTGATTATCTTGCTGAAGACCCTTACTGTGTATATCAGCCAGGCAATTTAGAAAAGACATGGGACAATAGAGTAGTGCTATCTGAGCTAAGAGTGTCAAATTATTCTAGGCCTACGATGCATGAGTCTTAATTTTTTGCGTAGCTCATTTTTTTCTTATAACTTTTCAAGCATACTGGGCAACAGAGATAATGTTCTTTATTGTATATTTTAAACTTATATGGAGTGCCTGTTATCTCCTTGCCGCAGTATTCGCATTCAACAGTAATGCCTATCTCAGGCCCTATGTCTGCCTCGTGTTCTTCCTTGAGGGTTTTAAGAACAATGGAAGACTCCACTTCTTTAACCCCCATCTTGTTAAGTTTATCCATGAATTCTCTAAGCTCGTCGATGTCCCTGACAACAGCTTTGCATACTATATTCTTCTCGTTCATCGTTTCGTATATCTCTATTATCTCTTCCTCGTCTTTAAGTGATTCTAGTATTCTATTGTCATCTATCTTCATCCTAAGGAGTAGGAGAATGTTCTTAACTACAGCGTCGCGGTCTATTACAATTGTAAATTTTTTAATTACTCCCTCCTCTCTGAGTTTATCGATTCTTGATTTAATAGTAGGTCTGCTTAGTCCAAGCTTCTTAGAGATCTCGAGGACAGGGGTTCGGGCGTTAGATTGTAGGATTCTTATTATTTCTAGATCTATCATGTCAAGATGCATACTTCATCACCTTTTTCCAAAATGGTTATTTTTTCAATAAATATCTTTCGCTTTTGGAGCAGTAAAGTAAATAAAACATATAAAATAGCGATGTTAAGTAATATAATAAGTTATATTATTCATATTTAGAAAGAATTTGCATTATTGAGTGATGGAAATGAAAAAGGTAATCTTGCCAATAATTGGGATGCATTGTGCAACATGCGTTCAAACTATAGAAAAAGCGCTCTCAAAGGTGGAGGGGGTTAGCTCGGCTAATGTCAATCTTAGTGCTGAAAATGCTACTGTTGAATACGATGAAGGCAAGGTAGATCTCCTACAGCTAATAGAGAAGGTCAGAGAGGTGGGATATAGTGTACCCACTAGGAAAGCCCGGCTCAAGGTTGAAGGAATGGTAGACTCAGCATCTGCAGCTAAAATAGAAGAAGCTGCAATGGGTGTTGAGGGAGTCGTAAAGGCTGTGTCTAATCTAAGTGCTCAAAGTATCATGGTCGAGTTCTTACCTACCCTAGATTTTACGATAGTTAGAAGAGCTTTAGAGAAGAGAGGGTTTAAGGTTTTAGAGGAGGATGTTGAGAAGATTGCTAGAGAAGAAGAGATAAGTAGACAAAAGCGAAGCTTTGCTCTAGCGATATCACTCTCAATACCTATACTTATAGGGAGCGTAGGAAGCTATATCGGAATAAGTATCCCCTTACTCCGAAATCCCTTTATACAATTTCTTTTAGCTACTCCAGTTCAGTTTATAGCCGGATATCAGTTTTATAAGGGTTCTTACATCGCTCTTAGAAATAGGATCGCTGACATGAATGTTTTAATAGCTATGGGTACCTCGGCTGCTTATTTTTATAGCGTTGGTGTAACTTTCTTTCCGGGAATATTTCCAGGGCATGTATATTATGAGACCTCCTCCCTCATTATTGCATTCATACTTTTGGGTAGAATGCTGGAATCCATAGCGAAAGGGCGTACTAGCGAGGCTATAAAAAAGCTTATGGAACTTCAAGCAAAGACCGCGAGAGTTATAAGAGATGGAGTTGAAAAGGAAATACCGGTTGAAGAGGTGGAGGTAGGGGACATTATCGTGGTTAGACCAGGTGAGAAAATACCCGTAGACGGAGTCATAGTGGAGGGCCATTCTACTGTTGATGAGTCTATGTTAACCGGTGAATCAATACCTGTAGAGAAGAAGGTGGGAGATAAGGTTATAGGAGCTACGATAAATAAGTTTGGTACTTTCAAATTTAGGGCTGAAAAGGTCGGATCAGATACGGCCTTAGCGCAGATAATTAGGTTGGTCGAAGAGGCTCAGGGAACTAAGGCTCCTATCCAAAGATTGGCTGACAAAGTCGCAGGGGTTTTCGTTCCGGTGGTGATAGGCATAGCGGTTCTAACATTTTTGGCATGGTATTTTATTGGGGATAAGTACTTCATATTCGCCTTCTCCACAATGATTGCGGTTTTAGTTATCGCATGTCCATGCGCATTGGGACTCGCTACTCCGACGGCGATTATGGTGGGCACTGGCAAAGGAGCAGAGAGCGGGATTCTAATCAAAGGAGGCGAGCAGCTGGAGAACGCATATAAGATGGATACAATTGTACTTGATAAGACTGGCACACTTACTAAAGGAAAGCCCTCTCTTACAGATGTTATATCTATTGATGGGTTTGATGAAAACGAGGTGTTGAGGTTAGCGGCTATCGCAGAGGTAGGCTCAGAGCATCCCTTGGGCGAAGCTATAGTTAGGGGAGCAAGAGATAAGGGGCTAGAGGTTGAAGATCCTGAAGAATTCTTTGCTATACCCGGACATGGAGTTGAGGCTAATTACAATGGTAAACGTATACTGTTAGGGACAAGGAAGCTATTTAAAGACAACGGCATTGAGTTCGAGCATCTAGAGGAGAAGATGAGTAGACTGGAGAGCGAGGGTAAAACAGCCATGCTAATTGCAACTGATAATAAAGCTGTAGGTATTGTAGCGGTAGCAGATACCCTGAAAGAGTATTCTAAAGAGGCAGTAAGTGAGTTGAAGAAAATGGGCATAGAGGTTATAATGATTACCGGGGATAACGAGAGGACTGCTAGAGCTATAGCCGCTCAACTGGGAATAGAGAGGGTTCTAGCAGAGGTATTACCGGAGGATAAGGCGAGAGAGATTAAAAAGTTACAGGAGGAAGGCAGGTTCGTCGGCATGGTAGGTGATGGCATAAATGATGCTCCAGCTTTAGCTCAGGCTGATATTGGCATCGCCATTGGATCGGGGACTGATGTCGCGATAGAGGCAGGGGGTATTGTGCTTATAAAAGATGATCTTAGAGATGTGGTTAAGGCTATTAAGCTTAGCAAGAAGACGATAACTAAAATAAAGCAGAACCTCTTCTGGGCGTTCTTCTATAACACTCTAGGGATCCCGGTGGCGGCTGGAGCGCTTTACCCGTTCTGGGGTATTTTATTACACCCTGCAATTGCTGCTGCGGCCATGGCTATGAGTTCTGTGTCAGTGGTTACTAATTCTCTTCTTCTTAAGAGGTACACACCAACTTTTAAATAGGGGCAGACTAAGGTGACTACCGAGAAGGCTGAATTAGCTCTTAAAAAACTCAGGGAAGTAACTGAATTAGACAAAAAAATGCGAGAGCTAAACAAGGTCGACCTAGAGGTACTTAATTTTATACTTAAAAAGTTTTCAGATGAGGGTAAACCGCCCAAAAAAGAAGAAATAATGGATTCTTTAAGCATAGGACTTTTCGATGTTATACAAAGCTTTAGTAAGTTGAATGAATTTGAGTTCATCTCGCTTATGGGGGCGGAAATAACTGCTGCTTCTCCCTTTTCAGCTATGTCTACGCAGTACGAGGTATTTTATGATGGTAGAGGAGTTTTTGCCACCTCTGCCTTGGATTCATTAACTGTGCCTCTTTTGGTAGAGAGAGATGCGGGTATTAAGTCATGTTGCGATTATTGCAAAGAGAAGGTAGAAATAGAAGTCAAGGAGGGGAAAATAGGTAGCTCCTCCCCCGAAGAACTCTGGGTCCTAATTGAAATAATATATGATGACTGTATTGGGAGGGAAAGGTGCTCTAAGAATGTGTTCTCTGATAAGCAGCATTTCAGCGAAGGACTTTACCTGACATTAGATGAGGCCCTTTTTGTAGCCAAAGAGCTTTTTCATGGGAGGATGATATAACGGAGTTTATTACAGGACAAGAGTTTGATGAGAAAGTATTGAAGGCAGATAAGCCTGTGGTGGTTTGGTTCACGGTGCCCGGGTGTGCTCCATGTAGGGCTATTACTCCTAGAGTTATGGAGGTATACGAAGAATATTCTGGGGATGTGTTGTTCTACAAGCTTGATATCTCGAAATACGCAGAGGTTGCCCAGAGATATAGAGTTACAAGCACTCCTACCCTTATTTATTTTAAAGCTGGAGAAGAAGTAGAGAGGCAGGATGCGTTTCCCAGCAAAGAAGAAATAATCAAAGTAATTGAAGAAATAAGGAGGTGAAAAGCTTTGGCAATAGATCCTGTATGCGGTATGGAAGTTGATCCAAAGACCGCTAAAATATCCAAATATTATAAAGGTAAGATGTACTACTTCTGTGCTCCAAGTTGTAAGGCGAAGTTCGAAGAAGACCCAGAGAAATACTTGGAAGGCGGGCCAGTTGGAATGGAATAAATCCACCTAAAAGTAAATAAAATCTTATGTATAGTGGTGAATTTTTGGAAGAAGTAGTGATAATCGTAGGCTCTGAGTTATCAAGCTTTAAGTTTACTAGAGGCTAATAAGATTAGGGGAGTCATATGAAGGTAGGATTTATTGGGTTAGGCTATCTCGGAAAGGCGATGGCTAGGAGATTGATCTCCGAAGGAGTAGAGCTATCTGTGTGGAATAGGACTAAAGAAAAGGCGGCGGACTTAAAGGTAGAGATGATGGATTCGCCTGCTGCTCTAATATCCAAGGTGGATGTTTTATTCATGAACCTCTTTGACAGTAATGCAGTAAGGGACGTGATAGGAGGAGAAAGAGGGATTCTCCAGGGGGACTGTGATGGTAAGATAATCATTGACACTACGACTAACCATTTTCAGGATGTATTGGATTTCCATGAGACCTTTGAAAAAGTGAATGCGGCGTATATTGAGGCACCAGTATTGGGAAGTGTTATCCCTGCTTCAAAGGGCCTACTTACAGTGCTGGTTAGTGGTAGAAGAGAGGCATACGAAAAATGTCTTCCCCTGCTAGAAAAAATTGGGAGCAATATCTTCTATCTTGAAGAACGTGGTATGGCGACAAAAATGAAGCTAATTAATAACATGCTTTTAGGCTCCTTTATGGCATCTATTGCCGAGGCAGTAGTGCTTGGGGAAGAGATAGGCTTGCCAAAGGAGAAAGTGTTAGATATACTGTCTAAAGGCGCTGGTGACTCTCTGGTTTTGAATGTGAAAAAAGAAAAACTGCTCAAAGAAGACTTTTCTACGCATTTTAAAGTTGCCTTAATTTATAAGGATCTTCATTATCTGCAGGACCTAGCGAGGTTTCTTAAAAAACCCCTATTCACAGGGAGTACTGCTAAAGAGCTATATGGCATAACACTATCCAGGAATTTGGAGGACCTCGATTTCTCTGTTATTTATAAGATTATGAAAGAACTTTAAGCTACGAAATATCGGTGTATAGGGAATAATCTACTTTATGCCTCCTTATTCAGTATGCAACAATTCTCTCCCTTTTCTCCTCTATAAATTTAGATAAATAGGTACTTTTTTATCATAAGAAATTGAAAATATAGATTCTATGCGGGGGTAGCCAAGTCTGGTCAAAGGCGCAGGATTCAGGGTCCTGTCCGTTAGTCGGTTCAAGGGTTCGAATCCCTTCCCCCGCATACTAAAATTCCGGGACCAATATACCAGAATTCTATCATTTCTATAATTTGAAACACCAATTTACTGGTAAAAATTAGCATTGAATCTTCATATCTCATATTAAAGGACGATTGTCCCATTTTTTGGGATGACTTTATATCAGTTTTTGGTCTATTTTATTGATTGAAACCAGTAAGAAGATAGAATAAATAGACGTGTTTTCCATTAAGTTATTTAATCTATTTTCATATTTTTAATCAAAATATTTAAATATTTGAAAACAAATTAAATAGCATGTACAAATTAAGAAAACTCTCCGGACTGGAGCAAAAATTGTATTTCATGCTTGAGGCCGAGGATAAGCGCATCGTTAATGCGGAGCTCGCTATGGACCTGCTTGATATCTCGAAGATGCACGCATATAACCTCCTAAAGAGCATGCACAAGAAAGGTGCACTAGACAAGGTCAAGTCCAACCTCTATGTCCGCATACCGGCACATATAGTTCATGATAAAGGGGAATATGTGGAAGATCCCATCCTGGTGGCAGAGCACATCGTTAAGCCCTATTTCTTTTCCTATTACACCGCTTTGGCTTTACACGGCCTTGCACAGCAGGTTACTCGGAATTATTATTTATCTACGACAAAGCACGTATCTAAGATAGAGTATCATGGAAATGTAATCCGGCCAATCATCTTAACCCAACAACGTTTTTTTGGATTTGAGAGGAAGGGGTATGAAAAGGGAGAAGTAGTGGTCTCCGATCTAGAGCGGACCATAGTAGATGTGATAGATAGGGCGGAGTACGCTGGAGGCTACGAAGAGGTGCTGCGATGCCTCATGGATGTTGAAGATGTGGATTGGAATAAGTTGATAGGGTATGCAAAAAGGATGGGGGAGAAGATCCTCATAAACCGTCTTGGCTATATTTTTGAACTGTTAAAAGAACAGGCAAATCCCCCCAGCTCGTTTCTTGAAAAACTCGAAGGCATGCTTTCTGGAAATGTATACTATTTTGAGGTAAATAAGAAGGGGAAGTTTAATAAGCGGTGGAAGATCATCGTAGATCCAGGGCTGGAAAAGGTAGTGGAAGGCGTTTAAATGGATCTAAGGGCGCTTCAAAGGTTACAAAGGGGCACTGGCTTTAACGTTGATTTTATAGAGAAGGCCTATCACATCACCAATATGCTTTTTGAGATCTATGAAGATGAGAAACTTGGTAGAAACCTCGCCCTAAAGGGCGGAACTGCGCTGAATTTTATCTATCTAGATATACCGAGGCTGTCCATAGACTTGGATCTCAATTTCATTGGCGCTTTGGAAAAGGAGAAAATGCTGAAAGCAAGACCCCGAATTGCTGAAGGTATTGTAGGAGTTGCTGATAGGTTAGGATACAGAGTGACTAAAAAACCTCCTTCGTACATCATGGAAAGGTTTTTGATAAGATATAAGACCCTGAAAGGCGTTCAAGACAGCATTAAGGTGGAGATAAACTACCTTGAAAGGGTGCCCTTTATGGGGAGGGCTAAACGAGGTTTTAGGCATTTCTTTGAGGATGTCCCGGAATTTGAAGTGAACACCTATATCGTCGAGGAGATATGTGCAATGAAGAGCAAGGCAATGGCAGAAAGGCTTTACGCCAGAGACCTCTTCGACATGTACAACCTATCAAAATTGAAGCTACAGAAGGAGATACTTAGAAAGCTGATGATCCTGTATATGCTGATAGCTGGGAAGAAGCCAGAGATTGAAGGTTTAGTATCTAAGATCAAGAGATACGACGATGGAGAGGTTGTCCGGAAGATAGGTCAATTTACAACCCAGAGTCAAGTATTGGATGCTGCGTTAATAAAGAGAGGTGTTGTAGAGTTTTATGAAGACGTTTTTAAGCTTGATGATAGTGATCAGAAATTTTTAGAATTGATAGGTAGAGGTGTTATTGACCTAGATGTTCTGTTCGGAGGTATAAAATACAACAAAAAAGCCCAGAAACATCCCTCGCTGTACCATGCATTATTTAGATCAAAATAGCGATTCCCTATAAGCGCGGTTCCATCTGAAAATGCTTTTGGTTAGCAGATTCTCTGGGACCCGGCATTAAGTTTGATCAACTGCATGTTAACCACGGCCATGTTTTGGAAAACTATTTAAGTTGAAATGGAAAAATAGGGACTAAAACGGTAGATAAAGGTTAGAGGATTTACCAGTAGATCTGCATTGATATTCCTTCCCCCGCATTTACTAATTTACAGAGACGGTTTTCTCATCTTTTTCAAGATTTTTGAAATTCGAAGCCCATGTTTGCTGGTAAAAAATAAATAAGAATTTTAGGTGGTGATTTAAACTCTACGAATAGTGATCTACTTAAATCCAGAAGAGGAAACTTTTTTATCGTGAAATATGGAAGAATTTGTGTATAGGGTGTCTGTTATGGATGAAATAAAAAAGCTGGCTAAGAAGGTAGACATGATTCAAAGGGATTTAGACTTTCTGAAGCTCAGCTTAAGCAAGGGATTCCAAACAAAAAAAGTGGTTTCTCTGAAGGGTGCCTTGAAGGGAATTGAAATCGGGGATGAGGACGTAGAAGAGGCCAAAAAATCCCTTTTTAAATCAGGTGCTTAAATGGTCTTTGTAACAGATACCCATCCTTTTCTCTGGTTTTTAACCGACGACAAGCAACTTGGCGAAGAGGCGAAGAAGGTTTATGAGAGGGCAGAGAAAGGAGATGCTGTAATAGTCGTCCCGACGATTGTTCTGGCAGAGTCAAGCTACATATCTGTGAAGAAGAACTTCAAATTGAAGTTTGACGAACTCCTGGATATGGTAGAGAACTCGATAAACTTCCCGCCCTATCCCCTTGATATCGAAACCGTCAGAATGACATTAAAACTCGACAAATTAAGTGAAATTCATGATAAGATAATAGTTGCCACAGCCCAGAGGATCAACGCATCTCTGATCACCAAAGATGAGGAGATAATAAAGAGCGGATACGTTAAGACGACATGGTAGGACTTTACTGGTAAATTCATGCTGATATCCCTTCCCTGCATCAATACTGCAATTTTATTTGGCGTTTGAAACATTTTTCCAGTTTTGCTATTTTTTGGGTAGAGTGCTTTTAATAATTGTCATTTTTTCTTGATTATATTGTCCAATTTAATATAGGTATTATACCTTTATAATTAAAGTAAAATTCCATTAAAAGTTATATTTTATAATAATAAATTTTTTATAATTAATTTTCAAATAATTTAAAGCGTCATATAGGACGTGGGTATAGTGTATGATTTGGTGTATAAGCATATAAATAAATATCTTTATGGCTCAAAAAATTCTCAAAAGCTACGTAATACGATACAACTGACTATTGTAACGATCCTCGTTTACGAGGGCTGGCAATTCTATCTTTTCGTTTCACATTTCAGAGATGGAACCGCCTATGTATCAAGACCCCCAGCTATAGAGGCGTTTCTCCCTATCAGCGCTCTTGTAGGTCTTAAAAGCTGGATATCTACAGGGCTATATGATACAGTGCATCCTGCTGGACTCGCTATTTTCCTTGCCGCTCTTCTATCTGCATCATTCTTTGCAAGAGGCTTCTGTTCTTGGCTATGTCCTATAGGAGCCCTCTCAGAGTTTTTAGGAGGCATAGGGAAAAAAATAAGCGGTAAGAAGCTCTTGGTTCCCCAGCTTCTGGACTATCCTTTAAGGTCAATAAAATATTTAATTTTGGCTTTTTTTATAAAAGCTGTCTTAATTGATATGTCTGGTACCACAGCCTACGCCTTTATTAACTCTCCTTATAACAAGGTGGTAGATGTTAAAATGCTGGATTTCTGGATTCAGCCTGGCACTCTCACAATATTAGTTACATGCCTATTAGTTATAGCATCTCTCTTCATCCATAATTTTTGGTGCAGGTATCTCTGCCCTTATGGAGCTCTTCTAGGGGTAGTAGGGATATTTAGTCCTCTTAAGATAGTGAGAGAGAGCGAGAAATGTACTTCCTGTTCAAAGTGCTCAAAGGTCTGCCCAAGCTACATCAAGGTAGAGTCACAGAGTAAAGTAAGCTCGCAAGAATGTATTAAATGCTTTAAGTGTATAGAAAATTGCCCTTCCAATGCACTCCATATATGGCCTTCTCAGGAAAAGCTTTCGCCTATTTTGTTTGGTATCTTTCTTACTGTACTGTTCTTCTCAGTTCTAGCTATCGCAAAAATCTCTGGACATTGGTATTCTGAAGTAAGCTATTATGAGTACTCGCAACTAATACCTAAAGCTCATCTCTTCACACACTAAATTTTGTAAAAGAAAAAAAGCTCAGCATTATTTGGATTTCCCTAAAGAAAATCTCATATCTCACCGTAACGCTTATATAGTATTATTTTGCCGCTTCCTAATATGAAAGAACTTCAAGAAATTTTTCCCTTATTTTACCGGGAGGGAAAACTGGGGCAGCTTGATTTCCTAGAAGAAGTTTCTAGATGCTTCAGGGAAGTTCTGTCTTCATTTAGAAATAATCGGGAGAGGAAGCAATAGCCAATGAAAGTTACTCATTTAACTGCTTTTGAAGAAGATGTTTATGATGGGCCCCTCCCAGTTAATGTGGAGAATCAGGATCAAATTATCAATTATTTAAGTAAAAAAGTTTTTGAATATCCATTCAGTGGGTCTTCTTTTCTAATGCGGATTCTTTCAAGAATCTTATATAAAAATGAGGTGAATAAAATATGAAAGTTGAAGAGGGAAGTATAGTGAAATTAGAGTACACAGGGAAATACGAGAATGGAGAAGTTTTCGATACTTCAGATGAAGAGGTTGCAAAGAAGGCAGGAATCTATAACGAAGAGAGGGTTTATGAGCCCATCACAGTGAGAGTCGGAGCAGGCGAGATAATACCTGGGATTGAAGAGTCTTTAAAGGGCATGGAAGTAGGTGAAGAAAAGAAAGTCACCCTTCCCCCAGAAAAGGCCTATGGTGAAGTTTATCCAGATCTTGTTCAGAACTTTCCAATACAGGTCTTCGAGCAGAGCGAAATTCAGCCAGAAGTAGGTATGATCGTGAGAACCCCACAGGGTCAAGCGGTTATAACTAAAGTATCTGCGGATGAAGTTGTATTAGATTTTAATCATCCCTTAGCCGGGAAGACGCTGATCTTCGAAATAAAAGTTGCTGACGTGCAGAAGTGAAGGATACGGGAGTTCTTTGAGGTAACCCCCAGGGTTACCTGGAACTCACACCTTACTATTTTTTAAGTTAATAGGTATTCTGCCCACTATGATAGAGAATGAAGTTTTTTAAACTTTAGAAAAATATTTTCAAGAAAAGTTTTAATAGAGAGTTTTCTAATCCTTTATTCACGCCCCGGTAGCTCAGCATGGTGGAGCGCTTCCTTGGTAAGGAAGAGGTCGCGGGTTCGAATCCCGCCCGGGGCTTATTGATAATGAGCCGTAATGCCTTGCTACATCAATAGGGGCTGAAGAAGTTTTGAAAAATTATTTATTCCCAAAGAATGAAAATTCAAAATGAGATAATCAACTATTGCCTTGTTGATCTAAATGGCTGAGCTTATGGATTTACTATATACAATCGGAATCCTAATCTTATTTTTAGTAACCTCTACTTTATTAATTGTTGCACTTTGGAGAAAAGAATGGCTTATTTCAGGTGATGGGTTAAAATTTTTGAAAGAAAACTGGAAAAAGGTGAGGATAGCGGCATTTCTTGGTGTAATTGCTTTATTTATTTTCATGATCACTGAAATGCTTGAGCTTTTCGAAGCGGTATTGGACATAGAGGCAGTCCACTTATATAATATAGAGAGATTTCAGAAAGTCTCTGAGATAGCTATGGTATATCTCCTTATTTGTAGTGTTGCAATAAACTTGTATCTTATCAGCAAGATTAGGGGGGGCGAGGTTGGCGTTTTATAGTACACTTCATATCTTGGTTTTTATTCTAGCTCTTATCTCTTCAAGCGCTATTATTCACTTTTTCTTTTTTTCCAGCGTATTTTTTACAAGAGAGATCTTTAAGAAGATGTATCCTGCCTTTATCTTAGTATTATTCGCGATTTTATTAGTTGATTTAGCTCTAGGGGCTAGAATATTTTTGGGTAATTATACCCTCTACAAGATGCTAGAGATGGCTTCTCTATTGATGTTTATTGTAGCTATGGCGGTAGTAGCTAGAAATACCCTTTCTATTTATGTGCTTGTGAGAGTCAACGCTAAATTGGAGGCGGAGGTGGATGAGAAAACTCGTGCGCTTAAGCAGGCATATGAGGAGCTTAAAACCCTCGATGAAATGAAGGGTAATATCCTCGCCAATGTGAGCCATGAGCTTCGTACGCCTATCACTATAGCGAAGAGTGCAATGGAGTTGTTGCTGGAGGAGGATGATCCAGACCAGAGAAGGAGGTTAGCGCATATGGCTTTGAACGCTTTGCATAGGCAAGACTCGATAGTGGAAGACCTAATCGAAGCTGCAAGGTCAATGAAAAAGGAAATAAGATTGCAGTTAGATGAAGTGGATGTATCGAAAATATTAAACCAGATAATTTCAGAGTTTAAAGAACAAGCTTTACGGAAGGGAATAGAATTAGATTATAAGGTAGATAATAAATTACCTAAGGTGAGAGCAGATCCTACTCGTTTGGGACACGTTCTACGAAACCTTGTAGATAATGCAGTAAAGTTTACTGATCATGGGAGAGTGACATTGGAAGCTAAAGTTAAGAATGGCTTCATGCATATATGTGTCAGTGATACAGGTATAGGTATACCTAGGGAGTTACATGCGAAGATATTTGATCCTTTCTATCAGGTTGATAGTAGCACTACTCGGAAGCATGGTGGAACTGGTATGGGGCTTTTAGTCGCTAAACAAATAGTGGAAGCTCATGGCGGGAAAATATGGCTGGAAAATAGTGAAGTTAAGAGAGGGAGTAGGTTTTGCTTTTCCATACCTATAGGGGAGAAATAGAATGAGATTTACAAGAATTTCCAGCATTATTAGAGAGCATTGGGTAGCTATAGGGATAGGCAGTGTGGGATGGATTGTTAATCTTTTTCATTATGTTTATGACTATTTTAAGTATAAGCATACCTTATCAATTCATCTTCTAAGCCTTGATACTTTATTGGTGTTGATATGGATACCTGGATTTATGCTTGCTGGTTATCTTTATGACAGGAAGCTGGTGTCTGAGAGGAAAGCATGGGAGAGTGAGGAAAAATACCGCACCTTGGTTGAGAAGAGTAATGATGGTATTGTTGTAATTCAAGAGGGTCTCCTTAAGTTTGTAAATTCAAAGATGCTAGAATTAACAGGCTTCACTCAGGAAGAGGTGCTCAATAAGCCATTTACTAACTATATTTCTCAAAAATATAGGGAAATGGTAGCAGAATTTTATAAGCGGAGGCTTTGTGGTGAGGAGGTGCCAATTAGATACGAGATTGAAATTATCTCTAAAGATGGGAGAATGATACCTTTTGAGGTGAATGCCTCTCTAATAACTTATGAGGGCAAGCCAGCTGATATGGCAATCTTAAGGGATATTAGCGAGCGTAAAGAGATGGAGAAAAAGCTACGCGAGTCTGAAGAGAAGTTTAGGACTTTGGCTGAGGAGTCTCCGAACATGATTTTTATTAACCAGGGGGGCAGGGTGGTTTATGCTAATAGGATGTGTGAGGAGGTGA
>Ga0180886_112_pt1 | contig 91073 bp, 96 predicted proteins | sample Deesub1362A_J573_FD_124183 | JGI IMG/M metagenome (GOLD analysis project Ga0180886, IMG submission 124183) | Candidatus Hydrothermarchaeota archaeon JdFR-18 | reverse complement strand
TATAACAAGTCCCGCTTTTATTGCATATGTGAAGATATTTGAGATTAGCCTAGATTTTCCTTCTCTTTTTCTGAAACTACAAGGAACTTCAAGTATTTTTAAATTTTTATAAACAGCTTGTATTATAGTTTCCTGTACATAGGTATATTTTGACAAAACATGAATCTTCATTGCTGCATTTTTTGTGAAGGCTCTGAACCCAGTTTGTGCATCTGATATGGGTATACCCACAAGGAAGCTAGTTATTTTTGTTGCAAGTTTATTTCCCAGTTTCTTTTGGATAGGCATGTATTCAATATTACCTAAGAACCGAGAACCTAAAACTATATCCGCTTTTCCTTCTAGTATGGGCTGTATGATCACAGGAATCTCGTTAGGATCGTATTGCCCATCAGCATCTATATTTACTATTATATCCGCTTTCATCTCTAAAGCCGTTTCTATTCCTTTCCTAAAAGCCGTAGCAAGTCCTAAATTTCTTTTAAAGGTCACTATCTTATCAGCACCATTTTCTCTGGCTCGTTCTACAGTTTTATCAGTAGAACCGTCATCGATAACCAGAACTTCTACTTCATCACAACAATCTCTAGGAATATTTCTAATTACTTTTCCAATCGTTTTTTCTTCATTAAAAGCCGGAATAGTTACAACTAGTTTCATAAATATCTATTATCTATTTTTTCTGCTATTATCAGCATAGTGGATGATATTTCCGTTAACCTAACTCTTTTCGTTATTCTAAATAAATATACCAATATACTTGCTATATATTTCAATAAGAACTTAAAATGAGATATCTCTTTTCCATGACGTTTTAAATATCTATCTATTTTTTTTGAATAGATCAATACATCTGGAGGTACCAAAAAGAATCCTTTCGTTTTTAGATAAAAACCATATTTTACCAAAATTTTTTTCAGTTTTATTGAATTAATAGGTTCAAATGGCCCAGAGCTATAAAAACTCTGAACATCTCTAACTTTTAATATTTTTTCAATCCCAAGATATATCAATCCATATAATGAAATGCTATTTTTAAAGAATATTATCATTTTACCGTTTCTTTTTAAAAAAAAGTAAGAGTCTTCTATAAGTTTTTCCCATTGTGGTATCTTTTCTAAAGAAAAAATCGCTACTATAATATCAAAGGATTCTTTTTTAAATGGCAATTTGAGGGCTCCTACTGAAAAATTCATATACCCCACTTTACTTTCAATATAAAGACAAGCTTCCTTACTTAACTCAAGATCAAACATTTCATGGTTTTCAAAGATTTTCATAATTTTTTTTAATATTGTCCCATCATAGGAGTAAAGAGACAAGATCCTTAATTTATCTCGCGGTAAGATTTTTTTTAGAGTCTCTCTAATCGCCTCTATTTCTTCAGCGTCATATTTTTCATAATCTTTCCCCAGTCCACCTGCCCTAGAGGAGTATTTTTGATACTCCAAAACTTCACTAATATCCCATAAAGAAGTTCTTATCCCCGTGGGAAATTTAGGAGGAGTAGGAGAGAACTCATTTAAATAGATTATTTTCGATAATGGTCTTCTTGAGGGGGGAGGGTAAGGTTCTTCCAAAGGCTTTCCTATCAAAACTAAGCATAAAAGTTCAAAATTTTCAGGTGCCTTTAATAATTTTTTAATTTCCTTTTTATCTCCAAAACCACAGACCCAACATGTTCCCAAACCCAACTCATAAGCTTTTAATAGCATATTTTGCACTGCTGCTGATGCTGATTGGATATTAGCGTAATTTTGTGAGTTTAATTCTTTATGGAAAAAAACAGCAATAATCGCTGGTGCATTTTTTATTATATTTTGTCCTCCAGCTTTCTCGTATATATTTTTGATTTTTTTCTCATCAGTTATTACTACAAATTCCCAATGTTGCATATTGCATGCAGAGGGAGCCCACCTCCCAGCTTCCACTACCTCCCGAATCAGTGCTAAATCTATTTTTTCTTTTTTGAATTTTCTAATGCTTCTCCTTTTTTTTAATACATCCTCTAGGAATAACTTCGTCATTTAGAAAGCATCTCCCTCATTTGGCCTAAGTTTAAAAACATTTGTCTTAGATAAAATAAAAATGCTACAGTAATAAAAATAGAGGGTAGATCTATACCACTTTTTTTTCTACGGCTTATTAACATCCTATACCTCTTAGTACCTAAAAACATCACTAATATTGTAAAGAGCCATATGCAGAGTATAAAAAAAAGAGAGTATCTTATATTAACCAAACTCAGAAAAAATAAAAAGCCAATCCAAGTTATTGAAAAAGGATTTAAGAAAACAAATAAAGAATTTAATTTATTGTATTTATATTTGGCTTTACCCCTACGATAATTCCATTTTAAAAATTCGGCAATGGTTTCTCTAGGCTTATGGTAAACATACGATTTTGGCTCATATTTTAAAATATACCCCTTACTTCTCAGCCTTCGGGATAAATCAAAATCTTCTCCACCATAATTTAATTTTTCATTAAACCCTCCAATTTTACAAATCACATCTTTTTTAAAGATAGCATTGCATGTAGATAGTGCACTAACCCCACTATCTATTTTTTTGACGAGGCTATCTAGACCAATAGAACCACCTGCAGGAAATCCTAGACTTGCAACACATTTTCCAAAGTAAGTTGAATTCTTAGGTGGAAATGCATTTCCTCCAACTCCAGCCGTATTACTATCAAAATTTTTTACTAAGGTTTTTAGCCAATCTCTAGGCACAATACAATCAGCATCAGTAAAAGCTACAAATTCTCCCTTAGCTTCGTTAATTCCTATATTTCGTGAAAAAGCAAAATTATTAGGACTGGTTTTTAAAATTTTTACACTATATTTATTAGCTATTTCGGCAGTTTTATCAGAAGAACTATCCACTATGATTATCTCATATCTTTCTTTGGGATAATCTATAGCCATAATAGAATCTAGACAGTCTTTAATATTTTTTTCTTCATTTTGAGTAATTATAACTATTGAAATAAACGGGTACTCTGAAATCATATTATCAAATGAAAGTTAATATTTTTTTTATCTACCGAGAATACTTCAATGAAATGTAAAGCTTTATCACCATAAAAAATGGAATCAGAAACTGATATTACTCCTCTATCAAGATAACTCAAATCACCATCTTCGATTTTAATAACAATATAACCATCTTTACTTGATAATCTCAACATATTAAAGTTATTCCCTGAAATCGAGAGTTCGTTTGGTCTTGTTGCTAAGATTATTTTATCACCTGTTAATACTACCCTCTCGTTAGACAGCATACTAATCTTTAAGGGTGTTGTAAATTTTTTGAATTTGAGGTATTTAAATCTTCTTAACTTGTGGACACCGAACCTCCTTATAAGCGGCGAAACTTTTTTTTCCTCTCTTTCAAATGGATTAACAAATATCCTAAAACCATTAGTAGTCCAGAGTGAAAACAGTCTTTCTTCTGACATATCAGTAATAATGATGTAGTTTCTATTCCTAATTATTTTAATATTACTTGCGTTGAAAATCTTTCTCTCAGGAAAGTCCACAACTGGCATTTGGAATTTATTTTTACAGTGATCATACGCCAAGCATAACCAAATTAAATCAGTACATAAGTGGCGATTATCCGGCAGATGTTCTATCCTGCAAATTTGTTCAACATGTGCCTTAGTTATTTTTTCTAATAAAAAATTAGACAGAGGAATACTTTTAGAAAAAATTTCGAAACCATCTAAAATTAACCATCCTACCGTCCTTGTATTGTAGTAGCCTCCGAAAGAACCGTCAGGAAAAATAAAATGTGACGCAAAACTGATAAATTTTTTTGCTGAATTAATTATCCTGCGATCTTTTACATTAACATAATAGTTTCCTAATAAAGCCAAAGTAAGAGAAGAATAGCTTAAATCTAGGCCTTTTTTCTCTGGATAATACCCATCCTCAGTTTGATTTCTAAGAATTTCATTTAATTTTTTTTCCGATTCATCTAGAAATTTTTCCTCTTTAGTAAGATAATATATATATAAAAGAGCTAATGAAGCTGCTGCCTGTTGATTCAGGTATATATGCTCGTTATTCTTTGCCAACCATTTACCGGCTTTATATAAAGCGTCGAGCCATTCCTCTTCGTTGTTATTAGTTAGTCTTATTGCTAACGCAACAGCTAACGAAGAAAAAGCTGTTGCAGAAAAACTTCTATCTCTCTTATTATATTCTGGAAATGACCCATCTTTATTTTGTAGAGATTTCCAAAAGGAAATTCCACCTTCTATTCTTTTTCCTAATATCCGATCTTTTTTTTTTAGATATAACCAAGATATAGCCGCTACAGCTTCTTGCCATCTCGCATTGGGGAAATCTATTTCGCCCTCCCAATAAGGAAGATCAAAACATCCATAGGTATCTGAGTTTTTTCTAATATCTTGGAGGGTTAGTAGTTTTGGAAAAAATTTCTTAATCTGAGAAGAATAAAACTCTTTTCTATGCATTAGTATCACCTTGAAGTTAAACACGGGAATATATTTTTTTTCCGAAATATAAGGATAAAAATCCGCCTACTACTATATGAGGCAACATAGCTATTATTCTATACACTAAAGTGATTTTAACTGCTAAAATTGAATCAATAGAATAAAGATTTAACAGACCTATCATTGTTACATCTCTTGACCCAAAGCCGCCAGGGATGCCTGATAGTCTTCCGATTATCATTGATATCCAGTAAATTAGAAAAGATTTTTGATAAGAAATTTTTAGTGAATACATTGAGCCTGCTAATTGTACAATAAATGGTAAAATGATAATTAACACAAGCGTAAGAATTGAAATTCTAATTATTAAATTCTTATTTGACGTAAATATAGAAATTTCTTTAATCATATTTTTTATATTTTTTTTAGTTACCCCGATCTTTATAACTTTTCTTTTAATAAAATTTGGAAAAATATTTTTCAGTTTCCAAATAAATTCAATATAACTTTCATAATCCTTGAGGATAAAAGAAAATATTATAATCATCAATAAGAGAATAGTAATCTCAAATATTGCATTATTGAGTAGTTTTTTTTCACCTGCAACTAGTAAAAGAAAAGGCAGTATCAACATTTGCCAGCCCAGATCATAAAGTTGCTCGAACAGTGAAGGCACTACTGATTTTCTTATAGGATTCCCCGAAAGCAACTTTATAGCTAAGGGTCTTGTTATAACAGAACCACTTCTGAATGGAGTGAGATAACTTGTAAATTGTACAAAGCAAAGAGAATTAAATGAATTCAGAAGGGAGAGTCTTTCGTTTAGAGAATTCATTATTATTTGAAATCTAAACGATAGAACGAGCAAAGCAATAATATTTACAAAAAGAGCTGTTAAAAAATAGAACAAAAAAGTTATTGTGATCCCTAACATAAAAGACCTTTTTTGATTTATGCCTTAATATAAGTAAGCCCTCTCTCTAAGTATTTTTTAAGAGAAGTCAAATCTCGTATTTTAAGAATATTTCTTAGGATATATGAGGGCCTTAAATAAAATTCTTTATAAGCTTTTTTTTGAATTTCTATTAAAAAATCCTTTGTTAAACCATTTGGAACAAATACAGGTTCATTTGAATGCCCTGACATCTTAGAATAGTTTTGATATTCAAAATGACCATAATTTGGAGCAATTTCATATAATTCTGTCCCTGGATAAGGTACCGTTATACTAAATTGGACAGAATCTAGCGGCAATGATTTTGCAAATTCTATTGTATCCCTAATACTTTCTTCATCATCAGTTGGATGCCCTATCATAAAATATCCTTTAGTCCAAATCCCAGCCTCATGCGTCCAACCTACAACTTTTTTAATTTGGGATAAAGTAGTGCCTTTCCTAATAAAATTCAAAATCCTTTGATTCCCACTTTCAATTCCAAAACTCACATACCAACATCCTGCTTTTTTTATTAATTTAGCGTGTTCTTTGCTCATCGTATTAATCCTTCCATTACAAGACCATGAGATATCAATACCTCTATCTATTATCTTTTTGCATATTTCTTCAGTCCTTTTATGATCTAGAAGAAACATATCATCGACGAAATGAATTTCCCTAATTTTATATCGTTCAATAAGGTGCTCGATTTCTTCAATAACGTAATCTGCAGAATGCATCCTATATTTTTTCCCGAAAATCCTATCACAAAATAAACAACCAAACGGACATCCTCTACTAGTTATCATAGTAGTAACGGGAAGTCTCTTATATCTAAAAGGTAGTTTATATCTTTTAAGATCTGGAATCAAATGTCTTGCAGGGAACGGAAGTTCATCGAGATTTTCTATAAACGGTCTTCGCTCATTACATTTTATCTTTCCATTTTTCCTGTAGACCAACCCTTTTATTTCATTAAAAGGAATATCTTTTTCAATGGCATGCACCAACTCTGCCATAGTATGCTCGCCTTCATCTCTTACCAAAAAGTCTACTTCACTCAAGCTTTGCATTGTTTCTATTGGAACTTGAGTAGCATGGGGCCCCCCTAGTACAATAGGTATCTCTCTATCTATTTTTTCTACTACTTTAATCGTTTCAACAAATCTCTCATATTTTGGTGTAACTGAAGTGATACCTACAATATCAGGACTTTGTCTCTTTAATTCCGCCTCAAGTTCTTTTCCAGATAAATGGAGGCATTCCGCATCTATTATGTTTACCTTATGACCTTTTTCCTCTAATACAGAAGCTATATAACAAAGCCCTAATGGAGGGTAAGATCCCTCAATATCCCACCTTAGTTCTTTCCGAGATATCATAGGATTAATCAATGTAACCTTCATTAAAATCACTCTAAATATTCTTTATATGTAAGATTAAATAAATATTAACATTAAATAACACATAGAGCTCTACTCTAACAAAAATAATTTTAAAGTTAAAAAACCTCATCACAAAATATGTTATTTGTTGGACTCCCCTGCCATATACAAGCTATCAGGAAAATTCAGAGCTTTTATCAATATAATCTCAAAGAAGATAGCACGGATTCAGTTGCATTCCAAAGTTTAAGCTGGTTTAAAGATATAGATATAACAATAGGTCTGTTCTGTAAGGAAAATATAGAGTACAAATATTTGAAGAAATTAATTGAAGAAGTAAGAGAAATAAACTGTCTTACTAAAATGACAATTGAAAATAACTCGATAGAATTATTTTTTGGAGACGAAAGAATAGACCTTGAGATATATGAACTCAGAAAATTGGTACATGAAGGCTGTAGAATTTGCTCAGATTTTAGTTCTAACTTTTCTGATATCTCTGTGGGTTCAATGGGTTCTCCAACAGGATGGTCAACCTTAATAACACGCTCTGAAAAAGGGTCAAGTTTTGTATTGGAAGCTATTCGCAGAGGATACATAGAAGTTTCTGAAGTTGATAAGAAACAGTTAGATAGGATTAGAAAAATGGATATAAAAAAGAGAGAATCTGCAATCAAAGAGATGAATAAACATCTGGAAGGACTTCCGATTTTTTATAATAACTTCTCTGACATAAAAAAGAAGGAAATTTATGAATTAACGGTTAATCAAAACTGCTATGTATTAGATTTTTTCGTAATTTCACGAAATATTTGTATAAAATGTGGAGCTTGTGCTTCCATCTGCCCAACACAAGCTTTTGAATTTGAAGGAGAACTTCCTAGGATAAAGGGGGAATGCCATAAAAAAATATGTGGAGCATGTTTCATAATATGCCCTAAGGCTAATCTTGCTTTTGGATGCGATGAGATCCAGTTAATTACAAAATTTTATACAAACAGTGATGCAAAGAAGATTTATTCAGCACGTTCAACAATGCAGGAAATTCTTAAAAACTCACAAGATGGAGGAGTAGTAACTTCACTCATAAAATTCGGTCTTGAGACAAGAAAAATAAAAAAGGCCTTAGTGACAAGTATGGATCAAAATGAAAAATGGAAACCCAAATCATGTATTTTGAGGACAACCAAAAAACTTACAGAAACCAGTAAGTCAAAGTATTCTTTGTCAAGTCCCTTTCTTCCTTTTTTACAAAAAAGTTTTAAATAAAGTTCATATCTGTAGATATTTATAGGGATCATCTTTAGTTAATATCTGAACCAGTGCAATACCATAGTTTACCAAATATTATTGAGGAAAAAACATAGTACTCAAAATTTCTTATTTTGAACCTAATAGCTAATGGCTAATATTCGAGGGGAGAGCATGCTAAATTACTCAATATTAATTTAACATTAGATATTTCATGGATTTCAAGAGCATCTGCCATAATGATTCAAGCAATCCTTACACTCTTGTGGAATAGGAACCTATGAAATTTATATGACAAGCATTCTATCGCTATTTGAAGTTGTAATAACTCGCGGATCAATAACCACCCAGCGGGAGTATAGGATTAGAACAAACTTTAATTTTTTACGTTAGAAAGAATTTCTTCAGTACACATAACATTTAGATCTACCTTTTTGAGGTATCCCTTTTAACTTTACGTTTTTTTCTACTAAGCTTCTGCTTCTAGAAACCTATAATGAAGAGGTTTTATATATCCTCAAGAATTTTTAATGCACGAAAATTGGCCTTTAATAGTCAATATAGGTTAATGCACGAGAATCTAAACTTGCCCTTTAGGATTTTTACCTCCACTATATTTTTATGCCCAATAGCTATGAGTCCCATAGAGTATATCCTCTACTTTCAGGTAGCTATTATTTTGCATTTATAGACTTTTGGGATTGTATTCTTTAGGTTGAGCAACGCTTTTTATTTCCGTTATCATTTTTGTGATCGCAACCTTGTCCTGGATTTTCTTCATCAGAACCGTCAGGGTCATTACCATGACCCCTATTTTCATCGCTTACTGGTGACTGTATGTAATCTACATAAAAAGTTCTGGTTCGCCACATGTCTAAGTCTATTTGTAAATGCGTTATATTGCCCTCAGAGCTCCTAAACGGAGCATTTTCCATCTTTAATTCTCCATCAAGATATATGTCATAGGTATCTGCAGAATAGTCAATATTCCTAATCGTAATCTCATACCAAGTATTCGGCTTAAGACCAGAAGCAATAGCCACCCTATCATTATTAGTATCGAAGTAGTAAAGACTTCCGCCATACCATGTAAAACCTATCCTATAATCTTGACCCATGTGAACTGTACCGGGGTTATCTCCGAGATAAAAATAAATGTATGAATCGGTTAAGTCCCTGATCATTAAAAAAATTTTAAATGAACTTGGGTTATTTTCTTGAAAAGCTTTATAAATTCCAGATTCAACCCTTGTTAATGTTCTTTGCATCTTGAGAGAATATAATCCCTCATAAGCTTCTTCCGTTGAGGCTGAAAATGAAACTCCCCCACCATGGATATACCAATCTGATATATCACCGTCTTCGAAATCATCAAAAAAAAGAACTTGCTTTTGGAAAACGAAGAGGAGGCACCTACTCCCCCAACATTAATTAGAAAAAAAACAAGATAAAAATCGTTGTAATTCTACTCATTTCTTCAACCTCCTATTGTAAATCTTGATAAACGTTTATCTGAGGAAAATTTTTTTATTATATTATTTGTTATTAACTCAACTATTTGTAGCTTTTGTAGAACTACGTAACCCTCCAGACCTGTCCAGATAAGCACTACCTCAGTTGATTGTAGCATTATGAAAGTGAAGGCGAAGAAATTGGCATGTCACAGTGCTTGCCTTCATCATAGCCTCCTATCCTCTTTCTTCAGCTACTCCCTGAAGTTGATGTCGAGGTTATTGAAGTAGACCCTGCTCGCTACTTATAAGAGGAGAAGGCGGCTTCGGCCTTGTTCCTCTCGCCGAAGGTCTCGTGCTCATGCCTTACATCAAGCCTCCGGAAGACTCCAGTATACCAGGGCCATATCTACGACGAAACAAGGCTTGTTCTCGCAGTATCGTAGCACCGTCTTAATAAAGCCCAATGCCGTGAGGTAGTTCCTCACAGCATATCGCGCATCCACACTATCCCGTTCTTCTCTACGTCCAGAGCTGCATAGAGGTAGAAGGCCTCCCATTCACTTTTATCATCGTCTTGTTCAAAGCTATCGTCTTCTCGATTTTGGCCTCAATCCCTAGCCCTAAGCCTTCTCCCTTGAATCCGGCCATTCAGTAGTGTACTGCACCCTTGCTCGTTTTTAAAAAGAGATAACACCTTAACTGTCCTGTGAAAACAGGTCATAAAAAATATGTAGTTCACGATCCCCAAAAACTTTTAGCTCCAAGGGAAAATCTTCTTCCTCTGAAAGATGCCCAAGCTCAGCATGCAGCTTCGAACATCAAACCTCATGCATAAGAGAAGCTTAGCTACTAGCTGATTTATAGCTTACCCTTCTATTTGGACAGGCATCCCTACACATAAAAAAAATTAAACTATTTCGAAAACAAAAATAAGAAAATTAAATGCATTAGACTTCTACTTATTCCAAGTGCAAAAATCAATAAATCAAGTATTCAATCCTATCTGTTATAGGGATCCTGTATATTTTAATATTAAAATCGCTGGAGTTAAATAAATCACTAAATCTATAAAAATACATTTCATCTCTAAATATTGCAACTGGTTTTAAATTATCTCCTATATTATTTACACGGATATATCTCAATACATCCCCAAATACTTATGATGATCTAAAACAACAATTGTTACATTTTCACCCGTTGAATATTTATCAGGATCCCGCCAATTTCCCTTAGGATAGTAGAAGAGTAAATGAGGACCTTGTAGAGTATGAAATATAATATCACCTTCTTTTGCATATTTTTTAAAAATAATCCAGCGTTCTTATAACCGTCATGTTCTAGGGCTATAGAATCAAGAGAAAATAAAATTCCAGAAAGAGAAGCTATAATAAGGATGATAAAAACTTTCTTAGATTTAGCAGTAATGGATGCTTTACTTGTTAACAGAATTATCGCTGGCACAATAATTAGAAAATCTGGGATGCTTTTGGGTTGTTATAAACATAAAAAAACAGGAGAGGTAAAAATAACCATACCATCAAAAACAAATCACTATAGTGCCGCCTGTTTATTTTGAGAATACCAATAAACGGTAAAATAAGAGATAAAAAGCTAAACCCATTAAGATAAATACCTGTATATATACACCCATCCATTCTGATATACCAATTGAAAATGTTTTAACCCTTGTCCGTAACCGGTATTGAAAGGCAACAACTTTGCCAGCAACTTCTCGCTCCACTCGGGATGGTAGTTTCCTTGATTATCACGCAATATCTGAGTCCAAATCTGATAATAGCTTCCATAATTGATAATATGATAAGTACTAAGTTGATTTCTCTTGAGAATATCGCCAATAGTCCTCTGATCCTGATCTTGATTGCCTGATGCGGGTACGGTAAAACTTGTTATAAATAATTCATCTCCAGCGTGGAAGTTTATTGCACCACTTTTTCCAAATTCTTCTACACTAACTAATACATAGACTGGCAAATCTTCAGGATTATATATCTCTAAAAATTTTGGAAAATAATCTTCAGTTGAAGTGAACATTTTAGCTACATCAACATTCCTATTAACATTACCTCCCGGAACTGGAGGACCAGCATTGCCTCCGTCCACGATAGTCCTCCTCTCTGCGAAGGTCTGGAGATGATATCCATAGTCCCACCAGTGAATCAGAAGAGCGTTCTCTGGCGTATTTTCCTTAATCCATTGCCCTGCATCTTGCCATGGTTTAACGCCATTATCACTAAATTTTAGTGCACGCGCAGCTGCGACTCCATCATTAAGATTAGGAACTGCTATCAAAAAGACAACGGCAATGAGCACTAGCGCATTAAACTTCCCAGGGTTTACCAAGGATTTCTCTGCCTTTTTTTTACCGCTAAATGAGACCTCTTTTCCTAATGTAAACCTGTCTGCTAGCAAAAAAGTAACAGTGGGCAAAATCAAAGCTAATAAGAAGGAGAGTCTAACCATCCATCTAAAAGCAACCGCACCAAGTATAAGCCACATGAAGAGGAATACCCACCTAAAATCTCCATCCTTCCAATACTCATAAGCTAATAGCAGAGGAGCAAAGACTAACCCTATTAGAATCACTCCATAAGTGTTTTTGAACTCGTCCCAGCCAACCATTCTGTAATAGGCGACTGTTTCACCAGTCAAGCTTTTTTTGCCATGAATGAATCCCTGAAAGAATTCTATAACATGGTCAAGCTTGCCCATAGTATAAGCTATTGCAAGTGATATGGTAAATAAACCAGCTACGATATAAATAGGCCTTATACCTAGCTTTCGCCTAAAATTAACAACCAGCGCCAGAGAAAGAAGCACCATAAAAGTAACCATCATATTAGGTGGGTTGGTATAGAATGCCTTTAATGGATACCTATAGGGTATCAGCAAATATGAAAATACCGCTCCTGTAACATAGACTATACTAAAGGGTACCAATACCTTCTCAGTTTTATAATTGTCTTCCCTTAAAATACCTAATAAAGTGTAAAAAAACACAGAAGCTAATACCATACCATAATAAAAGAAATTCCCGCCCCAAGTTGAATTAGCTAGAGCAAGAATGATGCCTCCGGCTAATGAGTAATATATCTGTTTCCTACTAAGGGGTTCTTCCTTTGCAGCCTTTATAAAAAAGTATATCCACATAAATATAAGGAAAGTACCAAGACTTTCTTGACCTGTATCCCCCGCCGTATTCCTCGTAAAAGCATTAGATGAAAAAGCGTAGAAAGTAGAGGAAAATGCTGCTACTCTTACATTTGTAAGTTCTCTCATCACAAAAAAACCTGCTACTGCCGTCAATCCTCCGAAAAAAGGTCCAAAAATAAACATGTAATCCATCATATCCATATTAGCTAATCCTACAAAGGATAATAGCTTATAGGAGTACCCAATGACCCAGGGGAGCAGGAATAGTTCTTTATCTAGATTTCTGCCTGTGGGATAATAGGCGAGAGTATCGATTAGATTCCCCCCTTTTTCTATAATATGCTCTGTATTTATACCCGCATAGTAATTCGCCATTCTGTACCAGAGATAAGAGTCCGGGTCAAATAACAGATCATGATGTGTTATGTATCTGATGGAAAATCCAACGAAGAAAATTCCGAATAATATAGGTATGATTTTGTTCTTTTTCAGTTCCTCAGCAGAGAGTTTATTTCTAAATTGATAATCCATGTCATATCACTTTTTAAAGTCACTAAAGTTTTGAGGATGATATTTAACCTTAAATAACTTAAGTATTATGGTTTAGTAGAGAAGCGGATAATAAAAGCGCAATGAGCCAATCTTAGTTAATGTTAGACTCTGAGTTCAATGTTCAATTATCCTTTATGAGAAGACTAAAATACTCCGGAATAAGAGTAATATGAATAATCTTCTATAAAATAGAGTGATTAAAATCTCATACGCCATAGAACCTAAAAAAGAATAAACAAGGAAGACTTGTAATACAATAAAAGATTTTACGGATTAGAAGGTGCTTAGCGTTCGTCTAGATATATCTTCGGTCACAAGTAAAATCCCTAGTACCGCCTCTGCGGTAGTATAAAGACTCTTTATAGATAAGATGCATGACCCTTCCTTATGCTGAGTCGGGGAGACCCAAGATCCTAATAAAATAAAGAAATGTTATTCTTGTGTCAAAACCAAAAGGATTTTAAGTCTAGTATTTAGACGCCTATCCCATGAAAGCACTCCTAAAGGGAAGTATCATACTAACTGCCAGTAACTTGGCTGTAAGAGTCTCAGGCTACATTTACCGAATTCTCATGGGGAGAATGCTATCAACAACCGAATTTGGCATCCTTAATATGGCTCTCCCTATCCAGTACTTGGTGATTATTTTAGCGTCTTCTGGGATAGCGCCGTCTATTGCAAAATTTGTTGCTGAAAAAAAAGAAGATGAAAAAGCTCTGAAGCTGGTTATATCCTCATCCTTAGTATATTATTCTATAATAGGCCTCGCGCTAGGTACTGTTTTTTTTATATTATCTAAGCCTATAGGGGTCTACTTCTTTGGAACAAAGGAAGTCATCTTCCCTTTTAAGATATCAGCGCTAGCAATGCCCTTTGGATTCCTTATCTCAGTTTATACCGGAGTATTTCAAGGATTTATGCGGATGAACTACATGGCCGCCGTTCTCATATTTCAGCAAATAGCGAGAATCGCGTTAGCGGTAATATTCACCGTGATAAGCGCCACTGCTACATCCGCTATACTTGGCTCTACACTAGGATTTATTGTAGCTGTGCCATTAGCTTTCATTCTATTCTGGAGGTTAGACCAGAGATTAGGCAATCCAGATTTTAAAGTTTTTAAAGAAGTTTTCTTTTTTTCCTTACCAGTAAGTGCTACCTCTATCTCATCTTTTGTTTTAGCTTATATTGATATCCTACTATTAGGATACTTCCTTACACCACATGATGTCGGATTATACTCTGCTGCTTCACCCACATCGAGACTAGTGCTTGCATTCTCAGTTGCACTATATGCAACTCTAATACCTTCTATATCAGAGTTAAGACATAAGAGAAACCTAAAAAAAATTAGAATGAGCATTATCTATTCCTACAAAATTTCCCTTGCTGTGCTAATACCCGCTACAACATTATCCATCATATTTTCAGAGAAAATAATATCCCTTCTTTTCGGTGCCACTTACATAGAAGCTGCAGTGCCTTTTAGGATACTAGTTTTAGGAACCGCTTTCCTCGGTATTTTTACAGTCAACTCAGGTATACTTCAGGGATTAGGAAAACCAAAGGTCCCCATGAGACTCTTAGGAATAACGGCAGGGATTGATGTAGTTTTGAATATAATACTAATACCAAAACTTGGAATAGTAGGTGCCGCTATCGCCTCTACCTTGAGCTTTACATTCGTTGGACTACTATCAATATTCCTAATAATCTATATTCTCAAACAATTTTGATTACCACAGCCTTCACTAAAAACTATCTCTATTGGATGTAAAAATTATTATTTAATTGTAGTATTTGGAAAAATAGGAGTTAGCCTATAAACTGTTGGAGAAACCCCACAACCCAGTAGAACACTTCTATCATCAGCTTCTATATAGCTCATGTTTTTAAAAGGAGCAAGTGTTATTAAAGTTGTTTCACCTTTTTTAATTTCAAATGGCTTATTTAAAATAATATACTGCAAACCTCCTTTAGGGATTTCTAAAAGTACATTCCTATCTCCTATTACTGCAGTTGCTGAATCAAGCTTTAGTCTAATATGAGAATACATCGCAGGGGTTAACTCTGTTTGTAAAATTGTTTGGGACTCGTTACTTGAAACAAAACTTATTAGATTAGGCTTATCGCTTATCTTAATCCACTCATCAGTTTCTCCAACTTTCCTGAGTTCGATTTCAGAAAATGCTACATATAGTAGAGCTATCCCCTTGGCCTCGCTATTTACCTCAATAACAAGAGTACCCATAGGTTGTGAAGTACATCCCACCAACAGAATTAAAAATAGCAACATCAAAAGTCTCATCTGTATCTATCCCTCTAGAAATTATAAAATTTTTTATCTGAACCTTAATTTTTTCTTGTACCATTTTCATCAATATTAAATAGTACGAGGCTATAAAGTAAAATCATGGAGATAGGAGTAATAGGGAAACCCAATGTAGGGAAAAGTACTTTTTTTAATGCCTCTACTCTGAGTGGCGCAACAGTAGCGGGATATCCTTTCACAACCGTTGATGCCAATAAAGCAATAGGATTTATAAGAATCCCGTGCCCTGAGCAAGAGCTTGGAACTAAATGTAATCCAAAAAACTCTAAGTGTATAGAAGGAAACAGGTTTGTACCGGTTGAGATGATAGATGTTGCCGGACTTGTTCCTAAAGCCCATGAAGGTAGAGGGCTCGGGAATAAGTTTCTGGACGACCTCAGACAAGCTAGTGCTCTAATACACGTAGTAGACGCCTCTGGTGGAACGGACTTTGAAGGAAACCCTATTCCACCGAGTTCTCATGACCCCTCTGAGGATGTGCATTTTTTAGAAGAAGAGATTGAACTTTGGTTTTTCAACATTTTTAAGCGTAACTGGGATAAGATAGCGAGGAGAGCGCAGATCGAAGGAAGGGATTTTATGAAATATTTAGGAGACGTATTCGCTGGGCTGGGATTTAGAGAAAAAGACATAGTTGAAGCGGTGCGGACGGCAGATGTAAATCCCGATAAGCCTGCAGAATGGAGCGATTCTGATCTCTTCACTTTCACGAGGATTTTAAGGAAACTATCCAAACCTATGATAATCGCAGCTAATAAAACAGATATAGGGATAACTGAACAAAACATCGCTAAGCTTAAGAATGACTTCCCCCATGATATTGTTGTACCCACCAGCTCTATGGCTGAGAATATACTGGTAAGCTTGGCGGGATCTGGAGCCATAAGATATCTGCCAGGTGATTCAAATTATAAAATAGTCGATGAAACCAAGATTACAGATAAGCATCGCAAGGCACTAGAGATAATAGATAAGAATGTGTTCGGAAGATTCGGTGGGACAGGAGTTCAAGAATGTATAAACAAAGCTGTATTTGACCTACTTGAGAGAATAGTAGTATTTCCTGTAGAAGATGAAAACAAGTTTTCAGATAAAGAGGGAAACGTCCTGCCAGATGCTTATATTATGGAGAAAGGCTCCACACCACGTGATCTCGCCTTTAAAATACATAGTGAGATTGGAGAAGGATTTATAGGAGCTATAGACGCTAGAACAAAGAGAAAGATAGCAGGAGATAAAGAGCTTAAAAATGGAGATATAATCAAGATACTAACGAGATAACTATAAATATTAAAAGGAAATTTTCTTACTTACTTTTTGGATGGAATGCTATGAAAATCCTAGTATCCGACAATATACACAAAGCAGGAATAGAAATATTGGAAACAGAAGCTGAAGTAGAAGTAGCAACAGGCCTCAGTAAAGAAGAGCTGATAGAAAAAATAAAAAACAAAGATGCCCTTCTAGTGAGGAGTGCAACTAAGGTAACCGCAGATGTTATTGAAGCGGCAGAGAGGCTAAAAGTGATAGGCAGGGCAGGAGTGGGCGTTGATAATATAGACCTAGAAGCAGCCACAAAACATGGGATTGTCGTAGTAAATGCTCCAGAAGCTTCTTCTATTACTGTGGCTGAGCATACGATGGGGTTAATCCTTTCCTTAGCAAGAAGGATACCTTTCGCGCATTCATCATTAAAAGCGAATAAATGGGAAAAGAAGAAATTCCTTGGAATCGAGATAAGAGGAAAAACCCTAGGAGTAATAGGTTTAGGCAGAATAGGCTCCCAAGTGGCCAAGAAGGCGAAAGCCTTTGAAATGGAAGTAATAGCCTACGATCCCTATGTTACTGAGAAACATGCCAAGAATCTGACTGTTAAGATTGTAAGCCTTGACGAATTATTGAGTAAATCAGACTTCATAACCCTCCACATTCCTTTAACAGATAAAACTAAAGGACTAATAGGTAAAAAAGAGATTCAAAAAATGAAAGACGGCGCATATTTAATAAACTGTGCTCGAGGAGGAATCGTAGACGAAAAAGCCCTGTACGAGGGCTTAAAATCTGGGAAGCTTGCTGGAGCAGCGCTCGATGTCTTTGAAAAAGAACCACCTATCGATAACCCCCTACTTACCCTCGATAATATAGTAGTAACGCCCCATCTCGGGGCTAGCACCCAAGAAGCTCAAATATTTGCATCTGTCGTGGCCTGCAGAGAGGTACTTAAGGTGCTTAGAAATGAACCACCAAAATATTCCGTCAATATGCCAGCTATTCCCCCAGAGGTATTAAAAGAGATTTCGAGTTATCTACCCCTAGCAGAGAACCTAGGTAGATTCACAGTTCAGCTAACCAAGGGCAGAATCACTGATATCTCTATAACCTATTGTGGCGAATTATTAAATCTCGAATTTACTGCGCTCACGAACTCCATATTGAAAGGGATATTAGAACCGATTCTAACGGGAGGAGTAAATATGTTCAATGCTGGCATCCTTGCAAAGAACCGGGGAATTAGAATCACAGAAGGTAAGAGAGAGGACTCAGGAGACTATAGGAACATGGTGATATTAAATGTGAAGACCACAGAAGATGAAACAATAGTCGATGGAACACTACTCGGTGAAAAACCACGGATAATTGGAATCGATGGATATGAAATAGACCTCGCTCCCAAAGGCGAGATTCTTATAGTATTACATGAAGATAAACCAGGCATGATAGGAAAGGTGGCCTCAACCCTCGGAGACCATAAAATTAATATTGGGTCTATGCAAGTAGGACGAAAAGAAGTAGGCGGTCTGCAACTTATGGTTCTAACTGTAGATCATGAGGTCCCTCCAGAAGTCTCTGACGCCATATGTAAGATCGATGGAATAAAAGCTGTTAAAACGGTTAGAATGTAAGTTTAAAATATTTTTATGAAGGCAAAATTTAAGAGGAAATCGATGGAGCTAGTATCATGTACAGTTATATAAGAGAAGCATGGAAGAAGCCTGAAGAATCTTATATCGAGGAGCTTCTAAAGACACGAATCCCTATATGGAGGAAAGGCCCAACCGTTGTGAGAGTAGAACATCCTCTTAGGCTAGACCGGGCTAGGGCTCTTGGATATAAAGCTAAACAAGGCATAATTGTCGCAAGAGTAAAAGTGCGAAGAGGCGGTAGAAGAAAAGCAAGACCAAGAGGCGGTAGAAAACCCAGCAAAATGGGAGTCAACAAAATAACGCCTAAAAAAAGCCTACAATGGATAGCCGAAGAGAGAGCCCAAAGAAAGTTTCCAAATCTTGAAGTTCTAAATTCTTATTGGATCGGAGAAGATGGCCAATATAAGTATTATGAAGTTATTTTCGTTGACCCCAACCATCCAGCTATAAAAAGCGATAAAGAGCTAAGATGGATAACCGGGAAAGCTCACAGAAAGAGAGTATTTAGGGGGCTGACCTCTGCCGGTAAGAGATCTAGAGGGTTGAGAAACAAAGGGAAGGGTGCTGAAAAAATTAGGCCCAGTATAAGGGCCAATAAAGGCTTAGGAAAGTGAGAATCCTAGGAGCAAGTGTTCAAACTTTCGTATACGCTACAGAAGATATAGAAAAAGTCCTTAATTGTCTTAAAAATATTCTCGCAGATTTTACTCCAACTATAGAAAGAAGCTATGGCCACTTTGGTAACCCTATAGATATAATAACTATATCCTTTGGGAGGAAAGAAGCAGAGCAGTTATTAAACCAAATACTCAATAACTTATCCTTAACAGAAAGAAAAAAAATTTCCGGAGAGATCGAGAAAAGATTTCAAGATGGAAATTTCTACCTACGGCTAGACAAAATGAAGGCATGCGACGAGACGATTTCACTAGGTGAGGGAATCCAGATTACCTTTAAGATAACTACTTATCCTTTTAACAGAAAGAAAATTATAGAAGAATTAAAGCAGACTTTTTCATGAGATTCGTAGACCTCCATACTCATTCAATCTTTTCTTCGGGCGTAGATTCGCCGGCAAGATTACTATATCATGCAAAAGAACTGAGAATAGAAATTGGAATCTGTGATGGAATAAGATATGAGTGCCCTTCAGGAGTAGAGGTCGAAATCAAAGGTAAAAAGGACTTAGATAAGAAAGTCAAAAAATTCGACGAAATGGATTATATAATCGTGCATGGGGGTAAAGAGTCTGTTAATAGAGCAGCGGTAAGTGATAGCAGAGTGGGTATACTCGCGCATCCCGATAGAGGCAGGAGAGACTCAGGTATTGATTCTTTTATCAGCCGAAAAGCCGCTGAAAATGATGTAGCAATTGAAGTAAATCTTAGCAGCCTGACCTCTACAAAGTGGAATGCCCGGGTCTATGCTTTGAAAAATATAAAAAGAAATCTTATGCTTTCTCGAAAATATGGATTCGATATTATCGTTTCTACTGGCGCTAAATCTAATCTCGATTTGCGAAGTTCAGATGTTGTTAGAGAAATCTTAACCGCTATCGGCTTCACCGAAGAAGAAATAAAAATGTCTATGGAGGAAGTTCCAAGAAAAAAATTGAGGAAAACATAAAATGAAAAAATTAAAGCCTTCATTAAGAGAAAAAAAAAGATACATAGCCTTTAGAGTCGAAAGCGGGGAAACCTACGGTAAGGACGCTGTAGTTAGAGAAATACTGAGTCAGACCTTAGGATTTTTTGGAGAATGCACTGCAAGTGATTTTAACCTATGGATAGTTGATTTCAACAAAGACACTCAGGAAGGATTCCTAGTATGTAACCATAAATCCGTAGGCAAGATAAAAGCATGTTTAGGATTAATAGGTTACATAGGAGATGAAAAGGTTCATTTAAAGACGTTAGGAGTTTCTGGAACAATAAAATCATTGAGAAGAAAGTTTTTAAATAAGAGGCCAATATTTAAAAGTGAGAAAAAAGAGGGATTCTTTATAGGAAAAAAAGTAGAAATAGTGCGTAGCATGGGGGAGTGTGTCGATGCACTTCCCAGGGATAAAGAATTGCAAGGAAGGCTGAAACGCCTTAAAGTGAAATACTTAGGTCTCATGAAAAATGATTTAGGAGGGAAAGAAAATGCAGCCGGTACCCAGCATGGGATATGATAGAGCAATTACTGTCTTTAGTCCAGATGGTAGGCTATTCCAAGTAGAATACGCTAGAGAAGCTGTTAAAAGAGGTACAACATCTCTTGGGATCAGATATAAAGACGGAGTTGTGTTATGTGTTGATAAGAGGATAACAAGTAGATTAGTCGAAGCAAAATCTATTGAGAAAATCTTTCAGATAGATGAAAATATTGGAGCCGCAACATCTGGATTAGTAGCTGACGCTAGGGTTCTGATAGATAGAGCTAGAGTAGAAGCTCAAACAAATAGAGTTACTTATGATGAACCAATTGATATAGAAATCCTAGCGAAGAAAATGTGTGATTTTAAACAGCTTTATACTCAGCATGGGGGAGTTAGACCCTTCGGTATAGCACTCCTCATAGCTGGAGTAAATGATACGCCTAGGCTTTTTGAAACCGACCCTAGTGGAGCTCTTATTGAATATAAAGCAACTGCTATTGGAGCCGGGAGAGCCACGGCTATGGAGATCTTTGAAGATAAATATAGAGAAGATATGACAAAAGACGAGGCTATTGAACTTGCTTTAACTGTGATGAACGAGGTAACTGAAGGGAGGATGACAGAAGAAACCATTGAGGTTGCAGTAATAGAACTGGAGACTAAAGAATTTAGAAAACTAACACCAGAGGAAGTGAAAAAATATATTTCTAAAGTTAAAAAGAAAGAGCCTCCTAAGGGAGAGGAGTAATTGGTAACGCTAGAAGAAGCTGTAATCGCCCATCTAGATTCTCATGGCAAAAGATTCGAGATATTAGTGGACCCTGATCTAGCCTTGAGGGTAAGAAGAGGTGAAGAGGTAGATATGTCAAATGTCCTTGCGGTTGAAACTATATTCAAAGATGCTCGGAAAGGTGATAAAGCCAGTGAAGAGAGCTTAAAAGAAACGTTTGGTTATAGTGACCCCCTAGAAGTAGCGAAAGTGATAATAAAGAAAGGTGAGATCCAGCTTACTACCGAGCAACGTAGAAAGATGTTAGAGGATAAAAGAAAACAGATAGTGAATATAATAGCTAGAAATTCTATAAACCCTCAAACCAACACCCCTCATCCTCCGAAGCGAATCGAGAAAGCTATGGAGGAGGCGAAGGTAAGAGTTGATTTATGGAAAACTGCTGAAGAGCAAGTGCCAAACGTTATCAAAGCTATAAGACCTTTAATACCTATTAGAATTGAGAACAAAACAATAGCTGTGAAGATACCTCCTCAGTATGCTGCTAAAGCCTATCCTGTGATAAAGCCGTACGGAGAGGTAAAGAAGGAGGAATGGCAAAAAGATGGCTCATGGATATTTCTTATTGAGATACCGGCTGGCATGATAGACGACTTCCTTAGAGAACTCAATTCCCTTACTAAAGGTGAAGTAGAGAGTAAAATACTGTAGAGGAATATTAAATGTCAAGGAAATTGGTTATTCCAGGCGAACTTGTCGCAGAAGGAGATTTCAAGCTTGAAAATGGGGTATATCGAGAAGATAATAAAATATATTCCTCAGTAATGGGCCTACTAGATATAAGAGGGAGAACCATAAGAATAATCCCTCTTACCGGGAAATACGTTCCTAAAGTAGGCGACTTTGTTATAGGTATAATAAGCGATATAGAATTTTCCAGATGGTACGTTGATATAAATTCTGCACACTCTGCTGTGCTTAATTCGAGTGACTATTTTCGTGATATTGACCCTTTTCAGACAGATCTCTCTAAAATATTATCTTTGGGCGACACGATTTATGCCAAAGTAAGAGAGATTACTCCTAGAAAAAAAGTTTATATTACCATGCAAGAAAAAGGTGCGAGGATAATAAAAAAGGGAAAAGTAATTGAAGTAACCCCTACCAAAGTCCCAAGGATAATTGGACGTAAAGGTTCCATGTTGTCGATGATAAAAAAGAAAACAAGAATTAACATCTTAGTGGGACAAAACGGTAGGATATGGCTTGATGGATCGCCAGAGCAAACTGATTTAGTTACTAAAGCTATTGAGATGATTGAAAGAGAAGCTCATACAGCGGGATTAACGGATAGAGTTAAAAATATGATAATTTCAGAGAGGGAAAAGAAATGAAAGTTGGAGAACCTGAAAGACTAATCATAGATGGCAAAAGACTAGATGGAAGAGCCTTTGATGAATTAAGACCCATAAAAATAGAAGCAGGAGTATTAAAACGTGCTGATGGCTCAGCCTATTTAGAATGGGGAGGGAATAAAGTTATGGCCGCCTGCTATGGTCCGAGAGAAGTTCATCCGCGTCATCTTGCGCGGCCAGACAGCGCTATATTGAGATGTATATATAATATGGCGGCATTTTCAGTAAGCGATAGAAAAAGACCTGGACCAGATAGAAGAAGTGTTGAGATTTCAAAAGTAACTCGAGAGGCCCTTGAGCATGTGGTATTTACTCATCTATTTCCGAGGACAGCAATAGATGTCTTCATAGAGATTCTTCAAGCTAACGCGGGTACTAGGTGCTCTGGAATAACAGCTGCCTCAGTAGCTCTAGCAGACGCAGGTATCCCTATGGCTGATCTAGTACCTGCCTGTGCTGCAGGCAAGGTAGGAGGAGAAATAGTACTAGACCTAAACGATGTTGAAGATAACTACGGAGAAGCAGATCTACCCGTAGCTATAACACCTAAAAAAGGAGAAGTGACTCTCCTTCAGATGGACGGTAATTTTACTAGAGAAGAATTTGAGAAGGCCTTTAAACTAGCAATAAAAGGATGTAAGAAAGTTCACAAAATACAAAAAGAGGCTTTGCGAAAGAAATATGGAGGAACATAAAATGTACGATTTAATCGCTGAAATAAAAAGAGACAACATTATACAAACACTGAAAGCTGGAAAACGTGTGGATAACAGAGGATTCGACGAATATAGGCCAATTGCTGTAGAAGTTGGAGTAGGAGAGAAAGCCGAGGGCTCAGCTATTGTTCAAATAGGAAAAACCAGGGTGATGGCAGGAGTTAAGCTTGCTATCGGAGAGCCTTTTCCAGATATGCCTAATTCCGGGGTCTTAACAACCAATGCGGAGTTAAGACCTCTTGCTAGTCCAACTTTCGAGAAAGGGCCACCCGGGGAAGATACCATTGAACTGGCAAGAGTAGTTGACAGAGGAATCCGGGAGTCGGAATGTATTGACCTTGAAAAGTTATGCAGGGTTGAAGGAGAGGAAGTCTGGATAGTATTCATAGATCTCCACATATTAGACTACGACGGCAACTTATTTGACGCATGCGAATTAGGAGCAATATCAGCATTAGTTGATACTAGGCTTCCCAAAGTTGAAGACGGCATGATAATATACAAGGAAAAAACTGATGAAAGGTTGCCTATTAAAGATCTGCCCGTAGAAACAACCTTCGCTAAAATAGGGGATAACATAGTAGTAGACCCAATATTAGATGAAGAGCAGGTAATGGACGCTAGACTCACTGTCGCTTATACTAAGAAAGGCGATATATGTGCAATGCAGAAGGGCGGCGTTGGAACTTTCACAGAGAAAGAGATATTAGAGGTAATAGATCGAGGGCTAGAAAAATCAAAAGAACTAAGAAAGCATATTCCATTTAAGGAGGTTTAAAGTGGTAAAAAAGAAAACTAAGAATCCTAGGCAATTTGGAGCCAGATATGGTATGAGGCTACGCAGACGATGGCAAGAGATAGAAGAAAAACAGCGCAGGTATCATGAATGTCCTACCTGTAAAAGGCTTGCCGTAAAAAGAATAGCTAGCGGAATATGGGGTTGTAGGAGATGTGGAGCTAAGTTTACTGGTGGGGCATATGTTCCCACTACGGGTATGATGAAAACTGTTGAGAAAGCACTTAGAAGAGTAGGTGGCGGAGATGTCACTGTATAAATGTGGAAATTGCGGTAGGATGGTTGAACTTGGGGCCGATGCTCAAGTACGATGCCCCTTCTGCGGATACAAAATACTATATAAGACCCGGCCAGGTATAATCAAGAAGATCAAGGCTAGATGATCCTCATAACAACCTCGAGAAAGCCGAGTAACAGAACTAGGAGCTTTTGCAAGGACCTCCAAAAGGCCATACCTGGATCAGTATATAAGACTAGAGGAAAAGCGAGATTACAGGATTTATTACACCAAGAAAGAACTGTTTACGTTACCGAGAGTAAAGGTAATCCAAGAACAATTGAAATATATGAGAAAGGTAAACGCCTCCTCCATATAGTAATCACAGGAGTCAAGCTTAGTAGAGAGGGAAGGAGGATGACAGAAGCTAAAATCGGAAAACTTTCAAAATTAATCTCGGAAAAACTGGGAACGGAGGACAATATTATAAAACAGTCCAATAATACATTAATATTCCAGAATGGACTAGCAATTAGAGTAGAGGAGGTAAGTGAACCATGAAATCTGCTAGGGCGGTGATTGAAATATACTTCAATGAGGAAAAAGAAGCTTCTATAATTTATAGGGCTATTAAGCCTGAGATACTTACATCGCCATCAGATAAAACAGCTACTAAACTAAACTTATATGGCAAAAAACTCTCTATACTATTATCCTCTACCGACTCGACAGCCTTTAGGGCTGCGATAAATACTTTATCAAGATGGATTAAAGTATCTAAATCTTTAATGGAGGTTGATGAATGGAGCAAATACCACCCAACTTACAGCATCAGTTAGCACAGTTTCAAGGTCTACAACAACAACTTCAAACGACGACGAATCAGAGGGTTCAACTTGAACTGCAAATGAAAGAAGTTGAGAGAGCTCTAGAAGAACTTGGAAAGCTTGAAGACGAAGCAGAAGTTTATAAGAGTATTGGAGCTCTTCTAGTTAAAGGGGATAAGAACAAGATACAGGAAGAACTTTCGGATAAGAAAGAAACGTTAGCGTTGAGAGTGAAAACCCTTAAAAAACAAGAAGAGAAGCTCCAGACACGCTTAAAAGAAATGCAAGCTAAGATTCAAGAAACTCTTAAAGGTTACCAGCAGAGGGCGGGGTAGTGAAAGACTTTCTAAATTACCTTAAAAAGCTGTCTGGGAAAGTAGTTATTCTATCTCATCAAAATGCCGATGTTGATGCAATCGCAAGTTCCATAGCCTTAAAAGAAGCTATAACTACATATAACTCTAGGGCGACCGTCGATATTGGCGTTGCTAATGGAACCTCAAAAGTATCTAAGAGGATAGCCGAAGAATTAGGGGATAATTTCATTGTTAATCCTAATCTTGATACGGATCTGGTAATCCTGCTGGATACTTCAACTTTGAGGCAGTTATCCCCCATATCTGAAAATATTAAAAAAGCATCCAAAATAGCCGTAATAGATCATCATAGCCCTCATGAAGAAACAAGGGGAATCGCGGACTTTTATATAGTTGAAGAATTCTCCTCTGTAGCAGAAGTGGTATATAAACTAATACTGGAAATGGAGGTTCCAGTAGGTAAAAAAATTGGACTAGCTCTCCTCCTAGGCATAATAAGCGATACCGGGCATCTTAGATATGCTACCTCAGATACTCTTAAGACGATTGCAAGTATATTAGATTCTGGGATAGACTTCGCAAGTGCCGTGGAGCTTTTGGAAACTCCTAAAGATAAATCCCAGAAAATCGCACAGTTAAAAGCAGCACAGAGAATGAAGATAATTAAAATGGATGGATGGATAATAGTAGCCTCCCATGTAGGATCTTTCGAAGCTAGTTCCGCGAGTGCTTTAGTTAAACTAGGTGCGGATTGTGCCTTTGTAGGTTCTGAAAATAATGGAAAAATAACTTTATCGGTGAGAGCTTCACCCGATTTCCAAAGGTCTACGGGAATACACCTTGGAAGCGATTTAATGCAGGGGATAGGAACATCAATCGGAGGGGGAGGAGGAGGACATCCCGGTGCAGCTGGAGCTAAGGGTGCTGGTAGCGTAGAAGAAATATTAGAGGAGTGCATAAGGCAGGTTAGCATGTTATTAAAAAATGGAACTAAAAGTTAAATTGTACCGATAGTTATATGGCGAGAGAGATATCAGCTGGGGCTGTGGTTTTTAAGAGAAATAAAGATATAAAGTTTCTCTTATTAAATTATGAGTCAGGCCACTGGGATTTCCCCAAAGGTAACGTTGAAAAAGGAGAAGATAAAAGAGAAACTGCGATTAGGGAGATAAGAGAAGAGACCAGTTTAAAGAATATAAAAATTATAGAAGGGTTTGAAAATAAGATAAGCTACTTCTACAAAAGAGAAGGAAAAACCATCTACAAAGAAGTAACCTTCTACCTAGCTGAAACAACAACGGATACTGTGAGCCTCTCATACGAGCACAGGGATTACGTATGGCTTAATTATCAGGACGCAATAAAGAAATTGACCTATAAAAATGCTAAAGAAACTCTTAAAAAAGCTTGGGAATTCCTAAACGCAGCGGGAGGCCAATAAAACACGATGTTTCTTAGACCTGGAAGCAAAGCTTATTGATGTGAATTTTAAAATGATGAAGTAAACTGCCCCTCTAAAAGAAAGGGACCTCCTCTGAGTGAAAAGATGAAAGTAACTAGTCTTCTTGAAAAGCAAGGATATAGGATGGTAGGAAAACATTCCGCTGTTAAAGTTTGCCACTGGACTAGAGAGAGACTGCTTAGAAAAAGATCATGCTACAAATCTAAATTCTATGGAATTGAGAGTCACAGATGCCTTCAAATGACACCTAGTGTCTCATGGTGCCAGCATAGGTGTATTTTCTGCTGGCGCCCGATAGAACATACCCTTGGAACAAAATTTGATTTTCCAGCTGATGAACCTTCATATATAGTAGAGAAGTCCATTGAAAATCAAAGGAAGCTTCTTAGCGGGTACTGGGGAGAAAAGAGAGTTTTAAGAGAAGAAGTGAAAGAAGCATACAATCCTAGGCATGCTGCAATTTCCCTTGCAGGAGAGCCAACTACTTATCCCTATATAGACGAGCTAATAGATGAATTCCATAGGAGGAACTTTACTACCTACTTGGTTACCAATGGACAAAACCCTGAGGCTCTGTACAAGGTAGCGCCTACTCAGCTTTACCTCTCACTTATAGCATATGATAAGGAATTATATAAGAAAATCAATAACCCACAATTACCAGACGGGTGGGAAAAGCTTAATGAAAGCATCGATATTATTGGTGGAAGAAAAATCAGGAAAGTCGTGAGGATTACATTAGTAAGGGGATACAATCTAGAGCATCCTGAGAAATTTGCTGATTTAATCTCTAGGGCAGACCCAGATTTTATTGAACCTAAGGGGTACGTTCATGTGGGATACTCTCGTAAAAGGCTTAAAAGAGAAGACATGCCCTCCTTTGAAGAAGTTGAGGCTTTTTCCAAAGCTTTAAGTGAAGCTACTGGATATGAGATAAAGAATTTCTCAAGAGCAAGTAAAGTTTTTTTGCTTACAAAATAATTTTACTGGATATTCAGGGTATATTGCTAAGGAGATGTAACTGCCGCCTCTCTAGATATGTTGTTTCATTGAAGGTCTGAGCGATGGCTACGAAAAAAACTACATTAGTACTCCTAGGAATAGTGATAGGTTTCTTAGCAATAGTATTTGTTGATGAATTTAGTGTATTTGCCCATACGCTTATTCATGGTCTCAGCAGGATAGAATTTGAGGATTCTCCTCCGCAACTATGGATTGAGATCCATGATGTCTCCCCTTGTTATGGAGTTGATAAGCTTATGGAGATAACAAGTATAATAGAGGAGCATTCTAATTCTGTCGATAAGGTGGTGCTCTTTGTAATCCCTAATCATGGGGGGAACGCCCTATTAAGTGATTATAAAGATTTTACTTTAACGTTACAGGAACTCTCAAATAAGGGATTTATTATAGGTGCCCATGGGTATACGCATAAAATATCCTTTGCTAACCCAGAGTTTTTTACAAGCTCTAAAAGTGCTCAATTGCTGGTGGAGAGGGCAAAAAAAGAGTTTAATACTTCAGGTCTAAAAGAGCCAAGATATTTTGCCCCTCCAGGATGGTATACTAGCCCTGAAGTATCTACGCTCTTAAGAGAAGAGTTCGATTTCGTGTATTATGCTTTTTTCATTGATTTACCAAACGGTACTCTTCCCTACCAAACCCACGAATATACATGGTACAATTCAAATATGGGGGGAATAAAAAAGGCGAAAATAGATTACCAAAAAACTAGAGGAATTTTTAGGCTTTCAATCCATATAAATGCAGCTAATTCTCCAGAAAATCTTGAATTCTTAGACGAATTCCTCGGATGGATAAGTAAACAGAAAAGTATTAGAAGAAATAATCTTCTTTTATCACGGTAATATAGGGTTATGGAAAAAGGTGAAAAAATGAGTAAGAAGCCAATATTTCTTGCGGCAGGCGTATTAATTGTTAGCGCTTTAGTGGTAAATGCTATCACAACTGAAAGTGAGGGCCTTAATATCTTGAGGCTTCTGCATGTAATAAAAGGTGACGAAAAGATTGTAAGAATAGTGGACCAAGGCATGGAGCCCACTATGATGCAAGATTCTACGTGGACTTATAAAGAGGTGCCATTTGAAAGTTTAGAGGTTGGAGATGTAATTCTTTTCTCGGGAGGCAGGGGACTGTTACTGGTAAGGAGAATTGTGGCCATCAATGAAGATGGCTCTTTGGTTGTAAAAGGAGACGCCATACCTCACGTAGAGCCGGTGAATATAACGAAAGAGATGTACATCGGAAAGATAATTAGGTAGCCCTCATTTTTATTAATGCCCAAAACATTATTATTTTTGAGAATTCAAAAAGGTGTAAGAGATGGACTTAAACGGTATTATTAGTTCAATAAAAGAAGAACTCGATATTAGAGACAAAAGGAGAGAAAACGTGTTTAAAGAAGCTAGAGAAATACGGAGGCTTTCAACGAAGGCGATCAGGGAGATCCATAAAGAAAACTATGAAAAAGCAGATGAGTTAATTAGTAAAGCAAAAAACATGGTAAGTAAACTGCAACCTACCGACTTTGAATTCAGCTTTCTTCAAGAGGCTTTTCAAGAGTATAGCGAGGCTATCTTGGTCTATTCTTTTTTGAATAAAAAAGAAGTCCCAAGCCCTACTGACCTAGGAATACCTTCAAATGCTTACGTACTCGGTATGGCTGACTCAATTGGAGAAATTAGACGTTACATCTTAGATTGTATTCGACGAGATAGATTTGAGGATATAGATTACTTCTTAGACTTAATGGATGAAATTTATCACGGTGTTATGGCACTAGACTATCCTGCTGCTATCCTACCCATACGGAGAAAGCAGGATATGATGAGGATTCTCCTCGAAAAGACACGCGGAGATGTGACCATAGCTTTAAAACAGACAAAGCTAATTAAGGAACTGGAGAATGACTGATGGGGAGATGGCACAGCAAAAAGATTGTTGATGAATCTAAGAAAAACTTTGAAAAAGCATGGCTCGAAACTAGTAAACTCTTAGGGAAAGGGGACTCTTCAAGATACTCTGCCGCAGATAAACCTGTCGGGAAATCTCATGCTATTTTCAATACAATTCAAAAGCTTAGGGAAGCCTATCTTAGGATGGGTTTTGAAGAGGTAGTCAATCCACTATTCATAGAAGATAAGGAGATAAAAAGGCAGTTCGGTCCAGAAGCAAATGCTATCCTTGATAGATGCTATTATATAGGCGGACTACCCCGGCCAGATATTGGCTTAAGCGAGGAAAAGATTGAAAAAATAAAAGAGATGGGAGGTAAAGTCGAGAGAGATAAACTGCAGGGTATATTGCACTATTACAAAAAGGGAGAGATATCTGGAGATGACTTAATTTATCGGTTAGCAGAGAGTCTTAAAGTTAGCGACTCTACTGCCGCTAGGATTTTAGACGAGGTATTTTCGGAGTTCAAAGACCTCAAGCCAGAAGCAACGAGGATAACATTGAGGTCTCATATGACCAGCGGCTGGTTTTTAACGCTTAGTAAACTGGTAGGCAAAAAACCTCTGCCTTTAAGACTGTTCTCGGTTGATAGATGCTTTAGGAGAGAGCAAAAAGAAGATGAAACCCACCTACGCACTCATCATTCCGCATCATGTGTGGTGATGGGAGAAGATATCGGAGTTGAAGACGGTAAGGGCGTAGCCGAGGCTCTTCTTAAACAATTCGAGTTTACTGATCTCAAATTTAAGCTTGATGAAAAACGGTCAAAATATTATGCTCCGAATACTCAAACAGAAGTCTATGCATATAACGAGCGAACAGGATGGGTAGAAGTCGCCACCTTTGGTATGTATAGCCCTGTAGCTCTCTCAAAATATGGTATCGAATATCCTGTCATGAATCTCGGTCTAGGTGTAGAGAGACTAGCTATGGTGCTTGAAGGGTATAGGGATATCAGAGAGCTGGTGTATCCACAATTCTACTTAGACCTTAAGCTTAAAGATGAGGAGATTGCCTCTATGATTAAAATCGATAGACAACCTAAAACAGAGATTGGCAAAGAAATAGCGAGGAGAATTATAGAAGGGGGAGAGAAATACGGCAATGCGGTAGGGCCTTGTAAATTTGAAGTATTTTCAGGCAAAATAAATGGAAAACACATTAGAGTTAGAATCATTGAAAATGAAGAAGGCAAAAGATTACTAGGACCGGCTGCGTTGAATGAGATTTATGTAAATGAAGGAAACATTTATGGAATCCCCCCAGAGAAAAAAATAGAACTGAGGTCTAAAGGCATTAACTGCAATATAAGATACCTTGACTCAATTGCTCTCTTGGCAGCATATAAAATAGAAAAAGGGCTATCATCTGGCACCTTAGGAGTCAAAGTTCGCGTACCTATCGTAAAAAGCCTAAGCGATATAAATTTATCATTAGATCCCTTGGCACTCCGCTACATACAAGGCAAAAATAAGAAAATCGATATTAGAGGGCCAGTATTTATCACAATAGAGGCAGATATCTCTTGATATAGAAAACCCCAATTGCGGAAATAAAAGCTAAAATGAAGATAGAAGACGTTTTAAAAGAGTCATTTGAAGTATTGAAGAGAACTTGGGTCTCTATGATCCTTGCAACAATGGTATTTGCTATAGGATCTCTTCTAATAATTACCGCGCCTCCTCTTCTATTCGGCATCTATATTATGGCAGTGAAGGCAATAAGAGGAGAGGAAATACAGGTCGCACATATATTCAGGGGTTTTGACTTCTTTGGAACAAGCTGGATTATGAGCATCCTTGCAATCCTAGCAATAGCAGTAGGGCTTGTTTTTCTAATATTGCCCGGATTACTAATAGCTGCTCTATTTATATACGCAATACCTATTGCCGTAAACGAGCGACTTAGTGCAATAGATTCGCTGAAGAAAAGTTACATCTTAGGGACCTCTAATCTGTCATTCACCATAATATTAGCTATTGTGGTATGGATGTTAGGAGCTATTGGAAGCTATACAACCTTTGGATTTCTGTTAACTACTCCGTTATCTGTGTTTTGTGTAACAATCTCCGCTTTAAATCTCACTTCACCTAGATATAATAAAATTTAGAACTCCTTCCTATTATTATGGAGAACACTAAGATAATTTCAGGCAATATTATAGATGTTCTAAACTTAGAGATATATCCGGGTAAAATAAAGATCTCGAATGGTAAAATAAAAGACATCCGAGAAACTAGCGGTACATATAAAAATTACATAATACCCGGGTTTGTAGACTCCCATGTACATATAGAGAGTTCAATGCTTCTTCCATTAGAGTTTGCGAGATTAGCTGTGACCCATGGTACTATAGTTGCATTATCAGACCCTCATGAGATTGCAAATGTCCTTGGGGTGAGAGGAGTTAGATATATGATTGAAAATGCCTCTCTTACTCCTTTCAAATTCTATTTTGGTGCACCATCATGCGTCCCTGCATCGCCATTTGAAAGTAGTGGAGCGACTCTAAATAGTGTTGAGGTAGATGGCCTTCTCAAATTAGACGAGATAAAATTTCTAGGAGAAGTTATGGATTTTCCTGGAGTGCTAGAAGGGAACCCTGAAATTATTGCAAAAATAAATGCTGCAAGAAGAAATAGTAAGCCTATAGATGGACATGCTCCAGGACTAAGGGGTAGGCTATTAAGGGAATACGCAGCCGCGGGGATATCTACGGATCATGAAGTAGTAGATAAAGATGAAGCGTTAGAGAAAATAAAGCTTGGAGTAAAAATTCAGATAAGAGAGGGCTCTGCTTCACGAAATCTAGATGAACTGATATCGTTGGTCGATAAATACTATAAAAGTTGTATGTTCTGCACTGATGATATTCACCCTGACGACTTAATAAAAGGACATGTAAATGAAATGGTTAAAAAAGCAATAGAATATGGAATAGACCCCCTAAAAGTCCTATATTCTGCTAGTGTATGCCCTATAAAACACTACAACCTCGATGTGGGATTGCTTCAAATAAATGATTGCGCTGATTTTGTTGTAGTAGATGAGGAATTTAATGTATTAGAGACTTATATTAACGGTGAAATTGTAAGTAAAAAAGGGAAGACTCTTATCCCTTGGCGCTTCTGTCAGACTATAAACAACTTCAAAGCTGAAAAAGTAGAAACTACAAATCTTCGATTAGAATATGCAGGAGACAAAATCAATGTAATCGAAGCTCAGAATGGCCAATTACTAACACGCAGACTAATCACAACTCCTACGGTTAAAAATGGACTAGTGATATCTGACATTGAAAGAGATATTCTCAAGATAGCAGTTTTAAATCGATACGGGAAAAAGAGCATGGGAATTGGTTTTATTAAAAATTTTGGCCTTAAAGAAGGAGCTATCGCAACAAGCATAAGTCATGATTCCCATAATATAATAGCTGTTGGAGTCACTGACGAAGATATTTCCCGTGCAATTAATTTAGTTATTCGCTCTAAAGGAGGTCTGTGCGTGGTATCAAAAGAAAAAGAATTGGTTTTATCACTGCCAGTAGGAGGACTTATGAGTAATAGAGACCACAGAGCTACAGCCCAAATTTATAGAGAATTAAAGCGCCTAGCACATTCACTCGGATCAAGTTTAAGTTCGCCGTTTATAACCTTATCCTTTATGAGTTTAACCGTGATTCCGGAAATAAAGATTACTGATAGAGGACTATTTGATGTGGAAAAATTTAACATCATAGAGCTCTTCACAGATTAATTATAAGTCACGCTGAAAAATAGCTGTAACGCCGAAAAAGTTAAAATGGTTAACATTCTCTTTTTAATAAGCGGGCTAGACCGGGGGGTTCGGCGTCCCCTGTAACCTGAAATCGTCGATATGCAGGGGTCGAAGTCCAGAGGGCGGTTTTCTTGACCTTTGGTCAGCCCAAGCCCGAGCGTTGAAGTCTCGTCCTACAGGATCAGCGGTGCCGCTTTAACCAGCTGGAAGGCTGAGGAGAAGCGGTTTAACCCGTCGAACCCGCTAGGCCCGGAAGGGAGCAACGGTAGACGGGACAGCTGATGCTTGTAGGGTCGCGGGACCGAGTTAGGGCTTGGACAACTGGCCTAAGGGAGAGAGGCTCACCTCTGGACGTGCCCGCAAATGTCGGGGTAGCCAAGCCAGGTATGGCGTCAGCCTGCTAAGCTGATGGACCTTAGGTCCGCACGGGTTCAAATCCCGTCCCCGACGCTCATTAGCTGCAAACAAAGCCTTACCCTTTAATTAACTAGAAAGAGAAGGCTGAAGGAAACCGCAATAGAATTCCAAACTCGAGTTGAGGAGGCCCTAGAGAACATAATTTTATCAGCAGTTTACCTCAATATTAGCGGAGGTGAAAAACGCCTGTTGCTCCCTGTAGCGATTAATGGAAGAATAGAGGAGGCTTCGCAGCTTCTACACCGCCTACACTGCAATAGTTATGTGAGGCCAAGTCTGGAGCGTAACATCAGGCTAGAGGATGGCGGGGATGCCGAGCTTTTTGATGCCCCCTTTGTGGATACTCTGAAATACCTGCATGATCGTGAGAGTGATGATTTAATCGTCGCTGATACCCAAGGAACGGTGAATAGTGAATACTTGAAACGTTACTGGGAAGGTTGCTAAGAAGAGTTTCCAGGAGGTGAATAGAGTCCTAAATGGTCTTCTCGAAGTATCCTCTTGCCGGGGTCTCAGCTCGACCTCAACGGCGACGTGATAGTTGCGAAGCTGTTAGTTAACCAGATTTATCTATTTTTTTCAAAGTTAAATTAATTTATAGATTATATGTTAAAACTTGAGATAAAGAGGATTAAAGATAAAAAATACATCTATATCAAAGATAAAGTGAAGGTTAACGATAAAAGCAAAGTAATATCCTTTTATATTGGTAGATTGGAGAAAACAACTCCAAGACGCTTTTTTGATAAACTCACAAAATATCAGATAATCAGGTTAAAAACCTTCACAGACTTCTGGCTTAAAAAGCAACGAAAATATCTTGACGATAGGAAAACCCTCGACATTGAGGCTCTCCATTACAGCTACCAGCTCTTTGGGAGGCATTACCCTGATGAGCTAAGGAGGTACGAGCAGTCCTCCTTTGCCCGCTACGTTCAAGGTACTACGGCCATAGAGGGTAACACCCTAACTCTGAGGCAGGCTGAAGAGCTTTTAGAGCACGATGTCACCCCGCCAGGGAAGTCTCTCAGAGAAGTTTATGAGATTGTAAACTTCAGGAGCCTTAGAGGGTTCCTCAGCAGGTATAAGGGAGATGTCTCGGAGAAACTGATAAAGAAGATCCATGGGATCATCATGGGGAACCTGCTTGATGCGCCTGGGGAGTACAGGAAGATTCAGGTATTGATTGAGAAGGCTGAGCACGAACCGCCCCCTGCCTTTGAGGTGCCAGAACTCATGAAGAAATTAATAAGGTGGTACAGGGAGAATAGGAGGAGGATGCACCCCTTCGAACTTGCAGTCCTGCTGCATACAAAATTTGTGACGATACATCCTTTTGTGGATGGAAATGGGAGAATTGCAAGGGCTCTGAACAATTTTGTGCTTGAGAAGCATGGGTATCCCGCGCTTTATCTAGGGCTGGAGCACAGAGAGAGATATCTCGACGCTGTTGCAGAGGGAAACAAGGAGAACTATAAGCCCATAATGGATCTCCTGTATGAGGTGTATCTTGAGCAGCACAGCGCCATATTAGAGGAGATTCATAAGAAAATAATGAAGAGAGAGGTGAGGACTTTTCCAGAGATACAGAATATCTTCAAGGAATTCGTAAAGCTGAAGATGAATGCTTAACTTTAAGACTTACGAATTATGACTTCTCCAGATAAACACATTTTTCCCCTTTTTTCTTAATTCTCTCCGTCCCATCTATAGAACTGAAGGTCTAGGCCGAGGGCTGGAGAATCGAGAGAATGGCCAAGCAACTCTTTCCACAATTATCGGTTTTGATTCTTTTATTTTGTTACGTTTTCACCTCAGAATTAACTCAAAATGCTTTTCTTTAAGCAAGAAAAGAACTAAGACTAATAAAAAGTTCAAGACTTAGAGAAGACCATAGATTTGACGAATGATGAAGGGGTTATGAGTTCAGACCTGAGTATTACCTAGTCCCCGACGCTCATTAAAATCCTTTATCAAAGCACATGCTTATTTTAAGCAAATACGGCCTAAATATCTATGTGCCAAGTATCCTCCCTTTTCTCAAAGTACAATTTAATCAACACATCGTTGGGGTCTTAGGGTAATCTGGTTTTTTCTTTACAACATCTTCTATGGCTGCCATCACTGCCAGGACAATGTCTTCCTGCCAATGCCGGGCAACAACTTGTACTCCCACAGGCAGGCCGGTACTACCCCGCTCCACGGCTTGCGCAGTAATGTCTGCCATGTCTTTGCTGACTACCCGATCACTTTCTTCTCCGGGACGCACCCGAGTAACAGCCACCACCCCCGCCGGTGCTCCGATCACATTATACATAAATGCGTAACTAAGAGCCGGGAAAAGGTGTTCACTGCTTCCGTGAGTAAGAGCCGGAAGTGCCACTGGTGGACAGATAATAGCGTCAAAGCCTCCCTCATCCAGCAAATGATGAAAATTTGCCCGGTACTCTGTGCGGGCCTCAACCAGCTCCCAGTACTTTTCTGTCGAACGTGGACCCATAAATTGAAGCATATAAGCAAGATGCCGTTGTCCGCGAGCATCCATCAACTTCTGAATGATGGACATAATAAAGGGTGGTGAAGAGAGCCCTCGGAACATCCCTGCAACCTGTGGGATCGGTTTTTCGTCCTTTTCTGTGTATTTCTTAACCAAAGACCCACGACTTTAATTGAACGTTTAAACATTCTACAGTAACCCACAAATTAAGGGGCATGTATTAAGAACCTTTATGCAATAATAGCTCTCACGTTCCAAATGTAGGTCTTTATGTGCTCCTCGATACTTATTTCCCCACTAAAATTAGAATATCAAGACGCATTGCAGGCAAACATAAATTATTACCCAACCCTTGATATAATACGCTATAACATTACAGTATTTTGTTGTTTTTCATTTGCCAGTTTTTTATTATTAGTATGATGAGGATAATATTACACGTCGATATGGACAGTTTCTTTTCGTCAATAGAAGTCAGAGAGAACCCTGAATACGCTGGTAAACCTGTAATCGTTGGAGCAGACCCGAAAGGCGGCAAAGGTAGAGGTGTAGTCAGCACCTGCTCTTATGAGGCAAGAAGACATGGAGTGAGAAGCGGTATGCCTATCTCAAAAGCATATCGCCTTATACCACATGCTGTTTTCCTACCTGTAAATTACGAGTTTTACAGAAGAGTCTCACAGAATATTATGGCGATTCTGCAGAAATACGCCTACAAGTTTCAGCAGGTTAGTATTGATGAGGCATATTTAGATGTCACAGGGAAGGTTAAAGACTACAAGGAAGCTGAGAAGCTAGCTAAAAAGATTAAGGCTGAGATAAAAAGAAAGGAAAAACTAACATGCTCTATAGGAATCGGGCCTAATAAATTAGTAGCTAAGATAGCCAGTGACGTTAATAAGCCTAACGGCTTAACCATTGTAAAGCCAGAAGAAGTATCTCAGTTTCTGTCGCCTCTACCAGTTCGATGCATACCTGGAGTAGGGCCTAAAACTGAAGCTATATTGAAAGATAAGGGTATTAAAACAATAGGCCAGCTGGCAGAAATGGACGGGCAGCTACTCATCTCTGAGTTTGGTAGGTGGGGCTACGAGTTGCATAGACTTGCACTGGGAATTGACGAGAGAGAGGTTAGAGAAAGAAAAGATCAAAAATCCATTGGTAGGGAAACGACCTTTGAGCATGATACTTTAGAACCTTCGGAAATATACAATACTCTAGACGAACTCACTAAAAAGGTTTCTGAAGATATTCAGCGGAAGAGGTATCTATACAGAACTATTACTTTAAAGGTACGGCTCGAGGACTTTACTACATACACTAGGTCTAGAACATTGGAGCATCATACTTCTAACTTAACTACATTATCAAGTATTGTTAGAGACCTTAGTAGAGAGTTTCTTGACAAGGAGAAAAAGATTAGATTACTAGGAGTGCGTGTCTCAGGACTCTTAAAAATCGGAGAAAACCAGACTTCACTTGCTGATTTCTCGTAATTATTCTACTTTTTCTAAAATATATTCCTGCGTCCCTATACCAAGTTTTTCGGCTGTAGATAGTTGGACTTTCCAATTTGTCTCTGGATTAATTAGTTTAAATTTATCAGCACCGGAGGCTAAGGCGTTACAATTCTCGGCTTCACTTGTTAATACTCCTGGGCTACTATTTACTAGGTCAATCGAGGCTCTATCACAGGCTACTGGATCAAGGGAGGATAGCAATCCGATATCTGGCACTATGGGTATGTCTGAATGTGGATGACAATCACAGTGCGGTAGTATATCCACTAGGAAATTAATATACCCTACTTTACCCAAATTTTGAAGTACTTTATACGCATTCTCGGCTATCCTAGCCGCGAGTTCATTATTGGATACTTCTCTAACAGACACGGCATCCTTACTGCACACATCAAGGCAAGCATTACAGCATATACATTTATCAGGATTTATACGCCCATCTTCTATAGCCCCAACTGGACAGACTGCTACACATTCCCCACATAAATCACATCTCTTATTTAACTCTGGTGGACCATCATAGTGCACCCTATATTTACCTGTCTTTGTTACACACCCTAATCCTAGGTTTTTTATTGCACCTCCAAACCCTGCTTGAATATGTCCAGTAACATGGGATAAGACTATCAGTGAGTCTAACTCCTGAATCCCTCTCGCCACGATACTTCCTTTTATACTTTCTATTCCATAAGCCCCATCTAGCATTCGAACTGGTGCTCCAATCGTCTCTTCACAGAAGCCATTCCTTCGAGCTGCCTCTAGGTGTTTCTCAGCTGAAGTTCTTCCGGGAATCCATCCTAATCCACTCGTTTCTACTACAATGAGTTCACCATCTAGGTCTCTTATGAGGTCTACAATCTTTGAAACATATATAGGCCTCAAATAGTGAACATCACCGGGTTCCCCCATATGAACCTTTATTCCCACTGTGCCACTAACTACTTTATCTAACCCTGCAGAATAAAAGACCTTTTCCATTTTTCTAAGTAGACTACTCTCTGGCACCCACCATCTTCTGAATTCCGGGACCCGAGAACTAGAGAAATAAACCGTACTCATATATTAACCCACTTATTATAACATTAATAATATAACGGTACAATTGCTTTTTATTGAGGTCAAAGCTAATGGGGATAATAGAAGTTAAGGAAATTACAAAGGTATATGAGAAAATAACAGCGGTAGACCATCTAAATTTTGAGATAGAAGAAGGCGAGGTTTTTGGGTTACTAGGACCAAATGGTGCAGGGAAGACTACGCTACTACATATGCTTGCAACTCTTATTAAGCCAACCTACGGTACAGCAACGGTAAATGGCTATGACATTATACGAGAGCCAGGAAAAGTTAGGAGAAGCATAGGAATAGTCTTTCAGGAACCCAGTTCAGACGATATCCTCACAGGATATGAAAACCTCATGCTCCATGCGATGATGTATGGCGTTCCAAGGGCTGAATGGAAAAGTAGAATAAGAGAAGTTCTACGTCTTGTAGAACTAGAATCAAGAGCACATGATAGAGTTCGAAACTACTCTGGAGGAATGAGGAGGAGATTAGAGTTAGCGAGAGGACTGCTACATAAGCCTAACGTTCTCTTTTTAGATGAACCTACTTTAGGACTCGATCCTCAGTCCCGAGAGCATGTTTGGGAGTATATAAGGGAGCTTGTGGAAGTTGAAAATGTTACCGTAGTAATAACAAGCCATTATATGGAAGAGGCAGACCATCTCTGTGATAGAGTTGCAATTATAGATTATGGGAAAATCAAGGTTATGGACAAGCCCTCAGCCCTTAAAAGCGAGATCGGAGAGAAGATAATCTTAATGGGGGTTAAAGAAGTCCCTAATACTACAGATTCCCTACCATTCTTAACGGGTTATACTAAGGAAAATGACCGAATAGAACTCTGTGTTGACGATGCTAGCATGAGGCTAAAGAGAATTTTAGAGACCTTCCCAACCTTTGAGAAAGTAGAAATAGTGCATCCTACTTTAAATGATGTTTTTTTGAAATATACAGGGAGAAGTATAAGGGAGGGAGGCACTGCTGAAGGAGGGTATATGCAGAGAATAATGAGACAGGTGAAAAAAAGATGAGTGAAGTAAATGGCATTGCTGCCCTTTGGCTGAGGGAGTTCAAGGTTTTTACTAGGGAGCATTCAAGAGTTGTTTCATCCATATTCACTCCACTCCTATGGCTAGTTGTTTTTGGTGGAGGCCTAGGCTCAAGCATCATCATTAAAGGAGTTAATTACCAGACATTCATATACCCTGGCGTTGTTTCTATGAGCGTGCTTTTCACGTCAGTCTTTTTTGGAGTTTACATAGTGTGGGATCGGAAAATAGACTTTTTAAAGGAAGTTTTGGTTGCACCACTACGACGGTCAACCATATTCATCGGAAAGGTTTTAGGAGGGATGACTGATTCTCTAATACAAGGGAGTATCCTCCTATTACTGGGGCCTTTATTCGGTGTGCATTATACAATAATCGTTATTCTTAAAGCGTATCTCGTGATACTGATAATGGCTGCCGGACTAGTTAGCCTCGGACTAATCATAGGGTCTCAGATGGAGTCTCCAGAAGGATTTGGTATGGTAGTTAGTTTTGTAATTTATCCTCTCTTTTTCCTAAGTGGGGCATTATTCCCAACTGAGGACCTTCCATCATGGCTCTCCTCATTAGTGTTACTCGACCCATTAACCTACGGAGTCGATGCCCTTAGGGGGACGATGCTCGGTACCCAGAGATTCCCATTTCTTGTTGATCTTGCCGTCTTATCTTCATTTACGGCGTTTATGATAGGTATCGGGACGCAAGCTTTTAAAAGGATGAAGGTTTAGATAAATTTGCTCAAAAAAGCTCACAAAGTTTATATATTTTAGTATTTTTAAAAAATTGATTGAGATGAGGTCTATTCAGGTTGTTGGAGTAATAAACGGAATTCTTGGAGTCATATGGCTTATCGTTCCCCTTAAATTCTACTCTATTTCTATGAAACTTTTTACCCCGGAGGTTTCCCCGCCTTTCGATATTGGTGCTGTGAGGACTCTAACTTTCTTTATGCTTTTCCCGTCTATCATACTCTTTTTGAATGGAGGAGCCCTTTTCGCACTTGGAAAAAAGATGGAGAGAGTTCCAGAGATAAAGGTTTTCTCGGAATCTGGAAAGTACATCGGAATGCTTAAAGGAGTCGAAATAGAGGAAGGCGAAGTAGAAAAATTTGAGATTGAGGATAAGATATTAGATAAGGATGAGGTCATTGCCGTAGATGATGTCGTAATCGTTAAAGAAGAAGAGCCGGTTGAACACGAGAGAAGGCATGAGTTCATAGGGAAGGAAGTATATACAAAAAAAGGAATTTACCTCGGGAAAGTAGATAATGTTAATGTGGATAGTGAAGGAAAAGTTTTAGAATTTACTGCTAGTAGGGGATCCAAAAAGAAGGTTTTTAGAGAAGAAGACATAGAAACAAGCAACGACGTTATAATACTGAAATCATAACATGTTCTACGTAGGGATAGATGACACGGACTCCAAAAAGGGAATGTGCACTACATATTTAGGGGCTCTCCTTGCGGATGAATTGTCGCGGTACACATCAATTAAACCAAAACTAGTAAGACTTAACCCAAATATTAGGTGGAAGACTAGAGGAAACGCCGGAATTTGCCTGGAGATGAGAAAGAAGCCTAAAGGAGTGGAAAACTTAGTACTCGAAACGGTAGAGGAATATGCAGAAATAGACGACAGTAACACCCATCCAGGGGTAGTATTTTATCAGGGAGATAAAGTTCCAGAAGAATTTTCTAGATTTTATGAAAAATGTCTTCATGAAGTCGTTACTATAGATGAAGCTGAAAATCTCGCCATAAGCTATGGAGCAGAAATATGTAAATTTAAAAAAGGTAGAGGGATCATCGGTGCTCTTGCATCTATCGGAAGTATTTTTAAAGATAAAACTTATGAGCTAATAGCCTACCGAGAAAAGAAAAATTGGGGAAAAGAAAGAAAAATCGATAAAAAATCAGTATTCAAAATGAATGAGAGAACCTTCCCCCTAACCTTTAATAACGTAGATAATGAACGCATATTAATAGCGCCACACTCACCCTGCCCCGTACTTTTCGGTATTCGTGGAGAAGATCCTGAAACTCTTAAAAGAGCTTTTAACATGATTAAACTTGGAGAGCGAATAGAAAGAAAAATAATCTATGAAACAAATCAGGGGACAGACGCGCATTTAATAAACGTCAAAAGAATCAGTGATATCAAGCCCTACTCCTCTGTCATCCTAGAGGGGGAAGTTAACTCCCTCCCAAGAGTCATAAAAGGAGGACACGTAATATTCACAGTAACTGACGGAAGTGATTCCATTGAATGCGCTGCATACGAGCCAACAAAAGAGTTTAGGCATATAGTCAAGAAACTTGTTCCAGGCGATAAAGTGAGAGTATACGGTGGCGTAAGATCTGATCCTAAAAAAACTATTAATCTCGAAAAGATCCATGTTATGAAGCTAGCTGAGATGTATAGGGAAGAGAATCCCCTATGCGAATGTGGAAGACGTATGGAATCAGCGGGTAAGAATCAAGGATTTCGATGCAGAATTTGTAAGACATTTAAAGGCGATAAAGTGAGAGTAAAATATCCCCGAGAACTAGAGGAAAGGATTTACCAAGTCCCTCCAAGAGCAATGCGCCATATAAGCAAGCCCCTAGTAAGAGAATTGCGTACTAATACCCCCAAAAGCAGTTGTGCTTAATTTATGCACAAATCATTTAAGTCGTTATTCCTTTTTTACGGAAATGAGGCACTAGGAGGTTTGAGATCACCTCCCTATTTCTAAAAAACAATCTCCTACCTCCTCGCTCAGGCCTCCTGGTGCCTTATTCTATTCCCTACTATTAAACCTTTCGAATTGATTTCGCAGTGATCTCCCTAGCATCTATTAGCTCTCTACCAAAATCAGAATTTTTGGCTACCTTTAACTCGCCTTTTCTACCTATTGTAGCAGTAAAAAGGTATTCTCCATCTTTATAAATCTCAACCATTTTTCCAGCATATTCAGGTCCGGCAATCAGGTGCACATACTTATCTGTCTCTTCTAACGTTATTTTGATTACTTCTTCCCTTTCGGATTTATTTTCAAGAGGCCGTATATCTATGCCAATGCCTAAAGCCCTTTCTATCTTCTCAATTTTTTTCCCCTGCCTACCAATAATTTTAGGGATATATTTATCATCTATCCAAACAATTGCACTTGATCCTGTTACCTCTACGTCTATACGCGCATTCCGAGCATACTTCTTGATCTCTTGATAAACCCTCTCAGCGGCGAGTTTTTCTGTAACAGTCCTCTCCTCCTTTCCAACAGGCATAACCACGGTCTCTTCGCCAAATGTGTATATTTCATATTCAGCTATGTCTGTTTCAAAATCTCTAACTTCTATTACGGGTCTTGCTAGATCTGCCTCCATCATTCCCGCTGGAACTTTAACTGTGAACATTACTTTATACACTTTTTCTATCCTGCCGTCTTTGATGAAGATAACCGTATCTACTATCTGGGGTATCATTCCAAGTTCTACTCTACCTATTAGCCTTTGTATTGCGTCTATGCCCTTATTTGCATGGGTTACTCCTACCATGCCAACCCCAGCTAATCGCATATCTGCAAAAATCCGGAAGTCATTGGTTTTTCTTACCTCATCGTAGATTGTGTAGTCCGGTCTAACTAGCAAGAGGATATCTGCTGTTTTCTCCATCTCCCCTTCCAATGGACCGTATTGGGTAATTTCATCCGATACCACTAAATCTCTAGGCGACTCCATTGTTTTCACTATTTTACCTTGATTCTTGTAGAACTCAGCTAATGCCTGCGAGAAAGTTGACTTTCCAGCACCGGGAGGACCTGCTACAAATATTCCTTCTGCGCTTTCTTTAAGTCTATTTAAAAGTCTCTCAGAGAGTTTATAGTCATCTAACTTGACATCTGCAATAGGTCTAACGGCAGTGATCTCAAAGCCATCAGCGAAAGGAGGTCTAGCTATAGCGATCCTAATCTGCTTAAGCTGTACTACGGTTGCGCCTTTCCTTTCTATTTCAATAAAACTGTCAGGGTCAACTCTAGCATACTCAATAATCTCTCTCGCGATTTTTACTAGCTCCCTTTCTTTTAAGGGCTTATCAGACAGCTTTACCAGTTTTATATTCCCTGGCTTACCTCTTTTTGCCATAGGCACTACTTTATCACGCAGATGAACTGACATAGTGTCGTGATCGAAGTATTTTAATATACGAAGTTCCTTTTTTACCCTTTTTTTCCTAAGATAAAGAACATTAATCCCTTTAGTCTCGCTAACTCTGGCCTGGATTCTATCACTTGTGACTAATAGACCATCTGCCTCCTTAGCCGTATTTCTTATGATGTCGTCTATGTCTTTGAACTCTGAAATCCTTGGTCTCCTCCCTACGTGTTCTAGTTCAATAATACCCTCCTTAGAGTAATCCCTCAGCCTTACAAGCTCCTCTAATCCCTTAAACCCGCTCTCTTTTCCCTTATTTGCTTGATTCTCTAATTCGGCTACTACTGCCTCAGAAATTAAAACCTTACATCCCCTGTATTCTTTCCTTTTAACTAATTGAGTGATCCTTCCATCTATTATCACCGAAGTGTCTGGTATAATTATTTTCATATTATTCAACATCCCCGAATATTTTTTTCTAAAGTATACTAAATATTTTTATCCGTAAACATCTTTTGGGTCAAAAATTCTCTTTCCAACCACCTTAATCTGACCATTTTCGATTTTCCTAAAAAAACAAGAGTAGTATCCCTCGTGGCATGCAGCATCTTGTTGATCAACCTTAAAAAGTAAGGCATCGCCATCGCAGTCGATCAATATCTCCCTTACCAGTTGATAATGTCTCGAACTTTCACCTTTTAACCAGATTTTTTTCCTAGAAGTACTGAAATAATGCATTTTTCCGGTTCTCAATGTTTTTTCTAATGCCTCAGCATTAATGAACGCCACCATAAGAACTTCATTGGTCTTAAAATCTTGTGCAACAGCTATAGCCAAGTCCTCCCCGTCTCGCTTTATCCTAAAATTTACTTCTTCAATAATATTTTTCATTCTATCACTTTCAAAATATCTTTTTCTATGTTTTTAATAGAAACTTCTTTTTGAGATCCTGTCTTCATGTCTCTGAGTATGACTTTATCTTCTTTCAACTCTTCCTCACCTACGATAACTACGAAAGGTATGCCGATGCTATTGGCATAAGCTAAAGCCTTACCAAGCCGCCGCCGCATTAAATCAACATGGCAGGGAAACCTATTGCGTATCATGCTAGCTATTTCAATCGCTTTAGGAAGAAGACTCTCTCCCGTCATTACTACTAGGAACTCTTTTTTTGCTTTTGCACCCAGATCTACCCCCTCCGCCTCTAGTGCCAGAACGACTCTATCGAAACCAAACGCAAATCCACATGTAGCTACTTTTTCGCCACCAAATACCTCCGCCAGAGAATAGCTGCCTCCACCGCAAATTTGTTTTTGGGCTTTTAGCTTCTTTGAGTATATCTCAAAGACTACACCAGTATAATAATCTAATCCTCTAGCAATCCCAAAATTAACATGATAATCACTTACACCAAATTCTTTCAGCCATCTCAGAACTTCTCTAAGCCTTTCCAGCTCTTTCAACGCATCAATATTACCTCTAAGAAGAGTTTCAGCTTTCAAAATTACCTCGTTCCTCCCCACCAAATTAAGCAGATTAAAAATAAGTTGCTTATCCTTTTCTTTTAGTCTCAGTTCATCAAGAACGTTCTTCAATTCCTCTATCTCACCCTTATCTATAAGGCCCAGAACAAGATTTTGATCATTTTCTTCGACTCCACTTTTTTTAAGCACCTTCCGCAGTACTCCTATGTGACCTATATGAGTTTCAAACTCTTGCAATCCAAGCTTTTTCAAGGTTTCAACCGTCAGAGCGATAACCTCTGCTTCTGCTTCAGGATACCCTGAACCTATCAACTCTACTCCTGCCTGCCAAAATTCTCTAAATCTGCCTGACTGAGGTCTTTCATATCTAAAACAGTTGCCAAAATAGTATAATTTCAATGGCTTAGGTCTAGACTGTAATTCATTAACGTATAATCTCATCACAGGCGCAGTAAATTCCGGCCTTAATGCAATATCCCGATTAGATTTATCTTTGAAGTGATATAAGTGCGCCCTTATCTCATCTCCAGATTTGGCTGTTATTAGCTCTAAGTGCTCAAAAGTAGGAGTCTGGACTTCTTTATAACCATATCTCTCAAATGTATCTCTAATTATATTTTCAACCCACCTTCTCTTAGAAGTCTCCTCCGGCAAAAAATCTCTAGTACCTCTAGGTCTCGAAAATTCCATAGGGTTACCTCATATGCTTCAAGTACTCTTCAAGCATTTTAGGGAAAGTATGTCCTTCTACGTATCTGAGGCCTAGACTCTCTGCCCATTTCTTAATACCCTCATCGCTCGCAACCACACCAGCATCCATTTCTTTGGCAAGCAGGAGAACGTCAAGATCCGGTGCAGAATCCAAAGTACCGTATCTTAAGGCATTTCTATACTTAGCTCGGAAGTCCTTTATAATCGCTCCGGTAGAATCTTCTTCACCAGTTTTTTTCTTATCTCTTTGCTTAAGCGCTTCTTCTGAAGATAACCAAATACCCCCCTCGGCAACCTTCATTCCTTTGTTCATCCTTTCTCTCATATCTTTTATATACTCATAAAATACTGCTGCAGGGATCTTTACCTCATATCTATCTGGAGTCTTTTTAACCAGCCAAGTATCAACTTCAACAAAGAGTTCTTCAGGACAATTGTACCTCTTCATGAAACCGACCAGCTCATTATAGACCGTTGGATAAGGAATGTGACATGATATATTCAGTTTTATCCTAGCTTCAGCTATAAGATTTAAAATTTTTTCTATCGTCTCGCACAATGTTTTTCCTTCCCTGAGTTCGACTGAAGTTAATGCGGTCGTATCCAAAACAAATCTCTGCTTAAGTTGCATAATTGAAAATCCGCCAAATACCTATAAAAAGCTTTCAGGAACGTAAAATTTGATAATAAACAAGAAAAATATTCTTTCAACATCTTCTATATTTTTTGAATACATCAATCTTCCTAATCTACCATCAATTTTCTCAGAATATTCAAGACTTTCTCTCCGGTAATACTCAAGGAGTATATTTTATCTTCATCTTGCTCTACTATCCCACTTTTTTTCAGTTTTCTTAGGTGGAAGCTCAATTTTGTAGGATCATCGATTTTAAGGTTAGTGCGTATTCTCGTAAAACTTGCCCTTCCAGATTTTCCTAACAATTCTACTACACTTCTTCGTATCGGATTTGCTAGTGCATCCAATAGTTCCCCCGCATCCTCAATCGAGATTTCATTAAGTTTTTTTACTTCAATCTTTTTTTCTAGATCACTAAACTTAGCTTCTTCCAATGCACGGTTTATGCTTGTCTGTATCTCATTTACTTTGAAGGGCTTTGAAATATAGTCGCTTGCTCCTCTTTTCATCGCCTCAACGGCATTCTCGATTGTACCAAACGCTGTGATCATAATCACCTGAACTTTCGGACTAGTCCTTTTGATATAACTTAGTACTTCTATACCGCTCAGTTTCGGCATGACTAAATCAACCAAAGCTAGCTGAAACTCGCTTTTAGTAAGTTCTTTTAAACCGGCTTCAGGAGAAAGTGCTGTAACAACTTCATGCCCTTCATCTTTAAGTATTTCAGAGAGCGACTCACAGATATTAGGGTCGTCGTCAATTATTAATATTCTAGCCATCTAATTTAGCTCCTTACAGGAAACCTTATTTTGAAAGTCGTGCCTTTTCCCAACTCGCTTTCAACATCTATCACTCCACCATGCTCTTTAACAATTCCATGACATATGCTCAGCCCTAGTCCAGTACCCTCTCCAACTTCCTTTGTAGTGAAGAAGGGATCAAAGATCTTAGACAAATATTCCTTGGGTATACCCTGCCCAGTATCTGATACTGTGACTATAACATTAACCCCCTCTTTTACAGTTGAAACTTTTAAGTTCCCACCAGTAGGCATCGCATGAATTGAATTCATGAATAAGTTCATGAATAGCTGATGTAGCTTACTTGCATTCCCCTTTATTTTAGGTATTTTTCCAAGGTCTTTGTATACATATATTTCTTTTAATGAAAAAGATAATGTTTCAAGGTCTTTTTTAATAATTTCATTTAAATCTACCATTTTATCTTCCGATCTTATTTCCATAGAAAAATCTAAGAGACTCTTTGTAATTGAAGCAACTATATTTACTTGCTCTTCAATTGTCTCTATTTTCTTTTTTATATCCCTATCTTTAATTTTTCTTTTTAGAATTTCAGCATTCAGAGATATAGAAGTTAAAGGATTGTTAATGCTATGGGCAACCCCCGCAGCTAGTAGACCAATAGAAGCAAGTTTATCAGCTTGGTATAATTGCCTTACTAGCTTCTCTTTTTCTTTTTCTAACTTTTTCTTTTCAGTAATGTCCCTTGCAATAATCTGATAGTATTTTTTACCTCCTATTACAATTGGTGCTATGCTTTGCTCTACGAAAATGAATTCTCCATTCTTTCTCCTAATTTTTGTTTCATTTACGAAATCTTCCCCTTTATTAAAATTAAAAGTATTGAAATCTTCCTCCATGATAAGCTCTCTTATATCCATTTTAAGCAGCTCTTCCTTTGAAAAACCCGTCATCTGGCATGCTTTCTTATTAACCATAGTAAAAGCCCCCTCCTCATTGATTAAGAAAATCCCATCATATGCAAACTCAAAAATACTATGGAATTTTTTTTCAGATTCCCTTATCTCATTTTCAAGTTTGGCCTTCTCAATCGCTATACCCGACTGAGAAGCAATTCTCTTAAGTCTTTCAACATCTTCTTCAGTAAGCTTTTTTGAACTTGCTACTCCAAGTATACCTATAACCTTATCGCCCGCAGTTAGAGGGACCCCGATAGCAGACTTGAATCCTGTTATCTCAGCTATACCCTCAGCGAGGACTCTAAGATCTTTATTATCCGTAAAATGCTCAAAAACTTTAACTATGTTCTCTGTGAAAAGAGGCTCTTTATACTCTACTAGCTTTTTATATATGCTACCTTCAAAAAGAGGAGTCCTGTAATCTTTAAGAGTCATGCCGGTAAAGTCTTCTACTTTCCTAATTAGATCCAAGCTAGATGAAACTGCAATTGAATATAAATATCTTTTATTCTTATCGAGAAGGGTAATGCCACTGGCATCGTATTCAAAAGAAGACGTTAACCCATCAACGACTATTTGAAGGACTTTTTCTAGGGGTAGTGCTCTATTAATTGCATTATTCACTTTCTGAAGTAAAGCCAGCTCTTCTGCATGTTTTTGTATAATTTTCGTCCTCTCTACTACCCTTTTTTCAAGCTCTTTACTATACTTCTCAAGTTTCTGTTCAATTTTCATTCTCTCCGTAATATCCCTCGAAATTTCCAATACTTGAATAACTTCCCCGTTTTTACCGAAGAGAGGAGACGCTGTTAACTCTACAATAAAGGGATTCCCTGCAGCATCAAAATGTTTGTGAACAACTCTACAGGGCTTAGAACTTTCAAAGACTTTTTTCACAGGACAATTTCTAGTAGGAAAACAACGTCTCGTCCTTTTGTGAGATACAGTGTAACAATTCTTTCCTATTACATCCTTCCTATTAAGCCTCAATAACCTACAAGCTGCGGGGTTAGCCTCTGTTATGATATAATTTTTATTAATAAGCATAATTCCGTCTGCCATGTTGGATATGAGTGCATTAAAATAGTCAATGTTCGAGAAATTCTCATCGCCCTCTAAGAGAGGGGGACGGCTTGTTTCTTTCATTATATTATATACTTTTCCACAAACTTATTTAAATATAATTTTTAAAATTGAAAGATGATGAAAGTACTTTGTACATTATTGGCTGTTATTTTACTGATATCTCCCGTATATGCATCACCAAACGAAGTAAGAGAATCCGCAACTAAATACTCTAATGGAGAGGCTATTTTAATAGAGGGACCGTTTTACGTTGATAACAACCCCTATTTCATAGCTGATTATATGCTAATGGGGGAGAAGAAGGGGTCGTTAGTTTATGATGAATTAAAATCACAGTTCGTTACCGATGCAGAAGTCATGCGAAAAGTGTTCGCAACAAGAGACCTTAAAACTCTGACTCTCTGGGATCCGTTATTCTATGCTATAGGAGATTATACAAAGATACCTCTTGCAGCAAAATATGAAACACAAAATGTGAGAAACTTCGCCAGTTTTTCAACCTTAACAGACGAGGAGAGAGTACAATTAGAAACTTTCCTGACAGACTATGAGAAACTCGCAGAAGATATTGCCGAAGTAAGTAGAATTACCAACTCTATACTTTATCCTGAAGATTCTTACACCTTCAGGTACAGCAGAACGCCCCCTAACCTCTTAATAGAAATCCATGAATCCTCAGCAACAGGTAAGTACTCATATGAAGGATTTCAAAAACTAATTGAAGCATATGACAAAGTATTCTCGGATTACTTACAACTGGGACTAGATTTAAAGGTGTTCACGGGGGAATTAGAAGAGTATCCTCCAGGTACTACTATTAGGGAGAAGTGGGATATAGTAGTTACTAAAGAGAGTATTCTAAGGGAAGTAGAGCTTGTAGGAGAGAATGCGAAAATACTAGATAGTGAGATATCTTTAAGGAAAGATATTCTATCATATGACTATCTTCCTGAAATTGAAAATGCAAAAAAACGCCTTGGTGTTCAAAAAGTAGCTGAAAGTGGAAAAGCCGTATGTGGCCCTACTATCATTATCCTATTGGCTATATCGGTGCTGATATTAACGAGGAGACGGCCAATGTTTATTATAGCCCTACTTGTGATCGGAGCAATAACTCTGGGATTTACTTCTCAATCTTATGCCTCGTCGGATGAATTCCGTGTACCCTCTCCAATGGAACTGATATCCCATAAGATAAAAAATGTAGATACGGTAGACATAACGATAAAAGCAGGTGGTATCGACTTGGAGACCGCTAGAGATGTCTTGAAGGGATATCCCCTCCTATTAGAAGGCGAAGGAATAATCGTAAGAGGTCCTTATTATTATGATGGAGAACCAAACTATATCTTCGATATTATTGAAGATGGGACCCCTACGGGACACATATTCCTAGTGGATGGAGTGAATTTTAGATTGGTAGGTAGTCAGAGGAAAGCATTCCAACTTCAGAAAACAAGATTTCTTTCAGACATGATAAAAGATAGACCACTTTACTTGGATGTGGATGTCGATATTATTAAAGAAGAGGCTGAAAAGGCTACAACCCCCCCTCTTGATATTTTCTTAACTAATCTAACAGAAAATGTAGTTAAAGGACAAGAGCTTGAAAAATCACTAATCCAAAAACCGGACTTTATGACTCTTAAAGAGTTAACGGGGACCTACATACGAGGCTTTATTTTGCTGGATAATCTAGAAAAGCTTACATCTGTCGAGGAAGCCAAAAAACTTAGCGGAGGATTTTCCGAGAAGAAGTTATGGTTGGAAGCATATGCGAGGGCGGCGAGGGGTCTTTCTGCAGATGAATACCTAGAAGCTAGAAGAAGCCAGTATAGAGGAAGGTCGCTGAATAGGATCCCTATGATGATGAAGCTACAAGGAATGGGGATGTTACCTTCCAAGGCTCAAGTAGTTCATGATCTTGCAAGCGATCTATTGTATGATAACATTTTCCTGTGGCATCTGGAGAAAGTACCTGACCCCAACTTATTTGCTAGGCTAGCATATAAGGAAGGAACTTTTACATTACCGGGAGTTACGAGAGAATCTAATCTCTCTAAGTAACTTATGGTAATATATCCATTTTTTTAAAAGCTACTAAAGCAAAGAACTGCATAATCAAAGAAAAGAAAAATAGTATTATTACATCTCCCACCAAATCTAAAACTGCGAAATCTGAACCTATCAGTACTATTCTTAAAGCGTCAACACCGTAGGTAAGGGGATTCAGATAACTAAGTATCCTCAGCCACTCGGGGAGGCCCTTAATAGGAAATAAAGCCCCGCTTAAAAAAAACATAGGCATTATTAAAAGACTCATGAACATATTGAACCCTTCAAATGATTCCATTCTAGAAGCTATCACCTGCCCTATACTAACAAGCCCTATACTCATTAGAGCCATAATAACTATCGAAGACGCCACAGCTGAAAGACTTAGACCAACATTTACCACAAAAGATAGCCCAAGTAGTATTAAACCTTGGATCAACGTGATAGTTATAGCCCCCATTGTCTTGCCAATGAGGATAGTACTCCTTGATACAGGGGCTATAAGAAGAAAATTGATAAATCCGAGTTCCTTATCCCTTATTATTGTTATACCAGACCTAATCGAAGTCACCAATAATGCCATACCTATAACTCCTGGATAAATAAAGGACTGATAATTTGACAATCGACCTACTCTCATCGAACCTATCCCAATCCCGAAGATTAGGAGCCAGAGCAAAGATATAAAGATAGTACTCAAAAATTGCCCTCGCTCGCGAAAATACCGCTTAAGTTCCCTAATCCATATTGTACTTATAATTTCAATGTTCATTCAACTCTGGACTCCTAAGCTCTTTTCCAGTATACTCAAGGAATACATCGTTAAGATTTGGCTGCCTCATCTCTATAGATACTAAGTCTTCCCCTATCCTCCTAACCAGCCTAGAAACTTCCCCCTCTCCCCCACCAGTATATATGATTATTTTTTCCCCAACCACTTTTAGACTAGCATATTCTTCCTTTAATTTTGAAGCTATCTTTTTATAGTCTCTCACTCTCAAGGTTATAGCATCGCCCTTAATAGTGTTTTTAAGATCCTGTGGCGTATCTATAGCAACTAATCTTCCCGCATCCATTAAAGCAATTTTATTACAAAGCCTATCTGCCTCTTCCATATAATTAGTAGACAAAACAACAGTTACCCCAAGATTCTCTAAATGCTCCCATAAATCAAATCTCGCCTTTGGATCAAGACCTAAGGTAGGCTCATCCATCAGAAGAACTTTAGGGTTCGAGATCAAGGCTCTAGCTATCTCAAGACGTCTTTTCATTCCCCAAGACAACTTCTTTACGAGGGTATTCTCCCACTCGTCAAGACCGACTAACTCCAGCTTTTCTTGTATTCTCTTTAGCCTTTCCACTCTAGATACTCCATAAAGAGATGCGCTTATCCAAAGATTTTCTCTGCATGTTAGTTTATCATCTAGACTTGAATTCTGAAAAATAACCCCGATAGATCTTCTAATCTCCTTTGCATGAGTAGATACATCTAGGCCGAATATTGTAATTTCCCCTGAGTCAGGTATTATAGCAGTAGAAAGCATTGATATCAGAGTGGTTTTACCTGCACCATTAGGACCTAAAATCCCAAATATCTCCCCCTCCTCAACATTAAAGCTAACATCTTTTACTGCACTATAACCACCAAAGCTTTTTGAAACCTTACTTACTTCTATCATTTCTCCGAAATAATTGCGCTGATAAATGTTTAAATAATTTTGTAGCAAATTCCAGTTAGAATGAATATACTAGAAACCCTCACAGGCAAGAAAGTTGAGAGAGTCCCGGTTGCGCCTCTAATAACCTCTGGTTATGCTTCAAAAATATATGGTATTAGTCCCCAAGAGTATGTGTTGGATAATAAAAAATATGCAGAAGCCCAGATTGCATGTAAACGTCATCATGGGTATGATTGGGTCTGGGCTCATCAACCGTTTCAAGGAATCACCAAGTGGGAGAGGAAAAATGTAATTTACCAAGACGATAGAGTTATTCTACAGTTAGAGTTAGGAACTAAGATACTGCTATCTTCCCATGGGTCGCCTCAAACTTTAGAGCCTGCGTTAAAAAGCAAGGAAGAGCTTGACAAAATTAATATCCCAGATCAATTCTCAAAAGAAAGGACGGCGCCGCTAAGATATATGCTTGAAAAAGAAGATTTTGTTTGCGGTACAACTAGAGCTCCATTTACTTTTGCTTCAACCTTCTTATATCCTCTTGAAAAATTTTTGGTAGAGATGAAAAAAGATAGAGATTTTATCTTAAAACTACTCGATTTTTCACTTGATCGCTGCCTAGAAATCGCCAAAGCTCAGATTGAAGTAGGAGCACATGCGATTTTTATACCAGATTCATCAGCTTCTTCATCACTAATTTCCCCTGAAGATTACCGAAAATTTGTCTTCAAATATGAACGCAGACTTATAAAAGAAATAACAAAGGATGTACCAGTAATACTCCATATATGCGGAGATATCAGTAAAATACTAGACGATGTGAGTAGAACCGGAGCGAGTTGCTTGAGTTTCGATGAAATGACTGACATAAAATTAGTCTGGGAAAAAATACCTGCATGGGGAAATGTACCTTCCAATCTACTCTTTAGAGGCACTCCATCAGAAATTAGAAAAATCTCTGAGAAAGTCGTGGAACTACAGGAAAGGGTAGTCCTAAGTTCTGGATGCGTAGTCCCACGAAGTGCTAGAGAAGAAAATATAACAGAGATGGTGAAAGTCTCCTACAATACAAGACGCTAATAATCTTATAAATTTACATATTAACGGGAAAATATAAAAAGTATATAAGAATGGAAGGAGAGAGACCAATAGCAGCTTTTTCCATTGTTAATAATAAGTAGAATTCAGGTGTAGAATGTCCATTAAAGAAGCCGTCATTAATGGGGATATAGATAACATAGAAACTCTCATTAGAAACTCTCTTGATAATGGCCTTAAACCTGAGGAAATCCTCAGAGAAATGATCTCAGGCATGGAGATAGTAGGAGAAAAATTTGAGAAAAAAGAGTACTATGTTCCTGAAACATTATTATCTGCTTATGCTATGCAGAGAGGCCTTGATATCCTTAAGCCTCTATTAGACTATGAAAAATCAGAGGCCACAGGAAGAATAGTAATAGGAAGTGTCGAAGGCGATGTTCATGATATAGGAAAGAACCTCGTAGCAATGTTCTTAGAAGGAGCAGGCTTTAAGGTGTACAATATTGGAAGAGATATACCTGCCATAGACTTCGTAGAGAAGGCAAAAGAGTTCAGGGCGGATATTGTAGGATTATCCGCAATGATGACCACCACTATTGAGGGGATGAAAAGGGTAATAGAAGAATTCGAAAAACATGGTTTAAGGGAAAAATATGCTTTTATTATTGGGGGAGCTGCCGCTACTGAAGAGTATGCAAAAGAGCTTGGTGTCCAAGGTTATGGCAGTGACGCTAGAAAAGCAGTACTTCTCTGCGAGAGGATCATGAGGGAGAAGAAATGAAATCTGTTGAAAGATTCAGAGCTGCGTTAGAAGGAGATTCACTAGATTATCTACCGGTAGCCCCAATGGTCAATGTCCCTCATGCCTCTAAAGTTTTAGGAGTAAAGCCTTGGGAATACGTTACTAATAATGAACTCTACGTAAAAGGACAGTTAAAAGCACAGAGGAAGTACGGATACGACTGGATATTCAATCATCAGCCAATACAAGGAATTACCAAAGAGGAACGTAAGAGCTTAAAAATAATTGATGGATATGCGGTATTGCCAACTGAGTGGGGAACTAAGCTTAAGATACCTCTTAATGGAGGACCTGCTGTGAGGGAACCTGCTATAAGTGACTATTCACAGCTAGACGAATTAAAAATGCCCGACACAGATAATGAAGAAAGGTGGGAGCCCCTGCAAGAACTACTTAAGATAACTAAGGGGGAGGTATATATCTGCAGTAAAGTGCCTGCACCATTTCATTATGCCGCTGAATGGATTCGAGGTATGGAAAACTTCATGCTGGATATGAGTATAAGAAAAAATGAAGTTCACAAGCTCTTAAATTTCATGGCTGAGGCTGCTATAGAGATCGGGAAGAAGCAAATAGATATAGGTACTCACGGAATCATGATCGAAGATCCTTCTGCAGCATCGCAAGTTATCTCACCAAAACATTATAGGGAGTTCGCATATCCTTATGAAAAAAAAGTTTGTAGCGCTCTAAGGAAGTACGGGGGGGAAGTTATTATACACATATGTGGAGACACTTCCCCTATACTCAAAGACCTCGCAAAGACTGGGGCAGTTTGCTTGAGTGTAGATGAGTCAGTAGATCTTAATAAAGCAATGAAAGAAGTTGGAAATAAAGTCGCTCTTTTCGGAAACGTCTCTGTGGGCACTCTCCACAAGGGGTCTGAACGAGATGTTGAAGAGAACGTCAAAAACTGCATCAATAAAGCTGGGAAGTATAGTTATATAGTCTCTAGTAGTTGTGGTCTCCACTCGCAGACTCCTTTTAAAAACCTTTATGCAATGGTAAATGCTTCAAGAAAATTTGGGAAGGCCTAACTATGTGCGAGATACTCGATCCCGGTCAGTGCTATAAAATAAGGGAAGCGGTAATCAAATTTGAAGATATTGGAGGCTTTACAGAGGTAAAAAAAAGATTAGAAGAAATGGTATCCTTACCCTTAAAATATCCAGAGGCTTTTAAAAAAGCTGACCTAAGACCAAGAAATGGAATACTAATGTGGGGTCCCCCAAAAACAAGCATGCGTACTTTAGCCGAAGCGGCTGCTTCAGATGCCAATGCTATGTATATCTCCGTAGAAGCTTCTAGGATAATTGAAAACGAACATCAGATAACACACCTGTACAAAGATGCAACTAAGATTGCCCCATGTGTTATTTTCATTAATGAAATCGAAGTATTAGCCCCAAGGCGAGAAGCTCAATCGGGTCTTTTAGAACCCCCACGTAAAATAGCTCCTCCTAACACTACTAGGAGATTCTTACGTGAAATCGATAAATCTGCAAAAAATGATAAAGTTATTACGATTGGAGGAAGCAACCGCCCAGATATAATCGACCCTGCCTTACTCCGTAATGGAAGATTAGATAGAAAAATATACGTTCCCGCGCCAGACTACTATGATAGATTAGAAATTCTAAGGCTGTCCCTTAAAAAAATTCCTCTCGCAGAAGATGCATCGCCTGAGGTAATATCTGAAATTACTGAAAACTATTCTAGTTCGGATTTAATATCTCTCCCACGAGAAGCCACCTTAATCGCAATAAAGGAGAATGGCAAGACGTTCGAAAAAGTATCACTACGACACTTTAAGGAAGCGATGAAAAGGATACCTCCCTCACTTTCACCAGAACTTATAAGCAGATATGAAGAGATTTACAAAGAAGAGTGTAAGCACAGATACATGTACTAAAAGGGGGACTCCTATGGACTACGACCAGATATACATAGATATGAGAGAACCGAGGTTTAGTTTTGAACAAATAGCTGGTTACGAAAATGTTAAAGAAAAATTTAGAGAGATGATCGTAGTTCCTCTAAAATATCGTGAAGAATTAAAAAAAGCTTCATTAACTCCGCCAACCGGAGTGATAGTATGGGGACCGCTAGGTACTGGAAAAGGACATTTGATAGAGGCTGCAGCAAAGGAGGCTGGAACTAATTATATTTTAATAAGGGGGAGAGAATGCACAGACAAGCCAGAAGTCATAAAAAAGGGATTCCAGTTAGCATTAAAGAATGCCCCCTGCGTAGTCCACTTAATGGATATAGATTGGCTTTGTCCTAGAGAAGGTGCAGATTATAGGTGGAAGGATGGCACGACAACAGGCAAGCCTGATAAATTTGGAACTCCCCAAGTTCATCAAACTGTCTATAAAGAAGTAGAGAGAGTCGCCTCTGTCGATAGCATAATAGTAGCGGCATCTTCATATCGAATAGACGTTCTAGATCAGGCTTTTACCAGAACCAACATGTTAGGTAGAAAAATATACGTTCCAATGCCAAATAAAAGCGATAGATTAAAAATTTTGAAATATTATCTGAGAAATGCTAAACTAGCTAATGATGTGAACTTAAAAAAAATCGCTGAAATCACAGAATATTATGTGGGATGGGACTTAGAAGCTCTATGTAGGAAAGCGATTCTAAACACGCTAGAAAGGTCAGGCAACAACTCATCCTATGTCACCATGAGGGATATGCTAGAAGCAAAAGAAAAAATAAAACCCTGGTTATCACATGCGATGGCAGAGGACTACAACAAAATCATCTCAGAAGATTGCATCCATAAATACAATTTTTGAAAGCTTTAAAAATGAAGAAATATATTGGATTAACATGACATTGATTCAGGAATATGAGGAGAAGATCCTGTTTAAGGATGTAATAAGGTCTTATGAAGCTGTCCATGAAGAATTGAAATTTGAGGAAAAAGAGGAGATAATAGATAAAAGTAAGCTAGGAGATGTCCACTACACCTTTCCGGGAGAAGAGAACCGCGTTACCTTTGCTAAAAAAGTTGTGGAAATAAAGAAGGCAATAGAACATGGCTATGCCTGTCCTATAATCATTCTCAGAAAGCCTGATAAAGATATACTGATCGACGGTCATAGAAGGGCGAGAGCTGTCTGGGACTTAGGAATTCCATGGAAGGCTCTGGTTATGATCCCGAATAAAGACGCAGAGTTCGGGATTGAAAAATACATCCTAGGTAAGATAAAAGAGTTATGGTGATATTAAATAATCCTCTTACGCCCTTCATATGGTTTTAAAGAATAAACTTCTTCTATCGTTACTAGTACTGCAGATTTTGGCTTCCTTCTACCGCCACTTTTATCTGAAACCTCTTTAGCGAAGTCCTCAAAAAGCTTTCCTTCTTTTAGGTTTTCTGCTCTACCTTTAATCATGTACCCCTTAAAACCGTCTTCTTTTACAACTGCCCCGACTGCTATTTTAGAGCCTTTCTCTATGTTCCTAACCGTCTTTTTAATAAAGACATTAGCGATTAGAATCTTATCTTCCCCTAAAACCTTAACAAAACATACGGGAACAAGATGCGGTGTTCCGTCATCAATCGTAGAGACCCATACTATAGGTCTGCCAGAAGCACAATAATTGCTAAATATCTCATGGAAATCCTCCGGCAAAGACATTAGATTTTCACCTCCAATAATCTAATCAAATAGAGAAAAATCGGTCAAATTATATTAATTTTTTTAAAATTCTATCCTATAAGATAATAACACAGATGCCGCCTTATTTAAGAGCTTCTACTAGCTCCAACTACGCCTACCGCTAAAAATCTCGCACAAAAATATTTAAAAAAAGGCTTGTTTTTCAAAATATTCTCAAGAAATAAGAAGAGTTTAACAAGCTTCCTAGATTCCAATTCTTTAAACCACCTTTGGAAAGGAGGCTCCCATCCCAACCTATAAATTTTAACTAGCTCGACTTCTGGAGGAAACATTCTCCGTATGTCTTTTTTGGTATACCAATAGTCAAATAGCGAAGGATTATACCGGAATAATTTTTGAAATATTAATGAAACTATCCCACTCACGCTGGTTGCAGCTGGAAAACTGATATAGATTTTACCATTTTCCTTAACGACTCTCGCCGCCTCCTCTAGAACTTTTGACGAACGATAGATGCCTAATAACCCTGCTGAATGAGCGATGTCAAAAGATGCATCTTTAAAAGGGAGATGTTCCGCGTCCGCCCTTACTAGAGGAGCATGTCCTTTTGCTTTATTAAGCATATTAAGAGTGAGATCAACACCACAAACCTTTGCCTTAGAAAATGGTTGTAGAAATCTTCCAGTACCACACCCTATGTCGAGTATCCTTTCATTCTCTTTTGGAGATATTATTTTTAAATGATCCAATACCCCTCTAAATCTAACTGCGGAGACTATTGTCGCTGGGGCATCTAAATCACTATAGGTCTCAGCCCTCCGGGAGTAGTATTCCTGTATTTTTTTCTTCATCACAAATTCTTTATAATAAGGTATTAAAAAAGATATCATGGAGGATCCTCGATGGTTTCACGGACACATGTGTCCGATGTATGCTCTCGGCATAAGAATGGGTAAAAAGGCGCTTGAAGTGCTTGGAAGACCCAGAGAGAACGGTGTAAAGCTTATAGCAGTGGTAGAATACAAAAACTGTCTTTCAGATGGCTTACAATACGTCTGTGGAACTACATATGGTAAAAATAATCTTTATTGCTTAGATTATGGAAAATTCGCTGCATCTTTCTATGATCTAGCTAATAGTAGGTCTGTTAGGATAAGTGTAAAACGAGACATCCTAGAAAAAGTCTTGGAATTTGGATTAAAAGGACAAGAAGTTAAGAAGCTTCCGCCTTCGAATAGGGAAGAAGAAGCAAGAGAACATTTTAAATCCGGCGCAGAGATTGTAGAAGAACTTAATAAGCTCCCCGATGAAAAGCTATTTTCTTTCTCCGAAGCTCCGCTTTTTAAACCAGCTGAAGAACCATCACTAAAACATGAGATATGCCAAAGGTGCGGCGAGGTTGTTCTTAAAGATTATGTTAAGGTTAAAAATGGAAAACTACTTTGCATACCTTGCTATTCTAACTTTTCATGAGCAACTTTCTAACAGCTCTATAATATTCCGGCTTTATCCTCGAATAATTAACAAGTACCCCCTCGAATGAACAAGTAAAAGACTCAGTGAGTTCACTATGAGATATTTTATCCTCTCCCATTTCTTTTAGAAGCTCGAGCAATATATGGTCTCGTTCCCCTTTAAATCCAGAAAACATGAGAGCTTTTAAAGTTGCTTTTTGGGAAGGACTTAAGTTCTCAAATATCCTAGCTACATATTTTTCGATTTCTTCTATCATTCAGCTCGCTCCCACAACTCTGCAACTTTTTTTGTTACTATACCAATATCGCATTTTTCTTTTAGGTATCTACATAATGTGTTTAACGCTTTCCTAGAATAAGGAGCATATATGTAGCCATCCGTCTTAGCAAGTTCACCTAGAACATCATTTTTATATGCGACGATTACTGCATCTATACTCCTATCTACCTTAAAATCAAAAACCCTTGGCTCAACTTTGAGGCCTGAAAAGAAAAATAGTTCGCCATTCTTTTTGACATCCAGATCCTGAATTCGATAAATCTCTAGGTTGAGATCAAAGTGATGAGCCAAAAAAGCTCTTAGACAACGCTTGCAGAAATAAATATAAAGTCTATAACTCCTTGGAAAAAGTCCATACTGGATGATTTTATTTCCACAAAACTCGCAATCCATGGATATCATATGATACTTCCATTAATTTTATATTTTTGTGAGCAATCCAACATACTATAATGAAAAAGGTTAACGGACAGGGAGACTACTTCAGAATAAAAGAACCTAAATGGAGCTGGGAGGAGATTGGTGGATTAACCGATGCAAAAGAACGTTTAAGAGAGATGGTATCTCTACCTCTCAAATTGCCAGATATTTTTGCCAAAGTAGAATTAAAACCACCAAGCGGTATTTTCCTATGGGGGCCTCCAGGCGGAGGAAAAACTATATTGTCTGAGGCAGCTGCAAAGTCTGCTGACGCCAGTTACATCACAGTAAAAGCCATAGAGATAATTAGCGAACCCGAGGAAATAGAAAGGATGTATGACACCGCTTTGGAGTTAGCACCAACTGTGGTATTTATTAACGAAATAGATGCATTGGCACCAAATAGGAAGCAGCAGTTGCCTTGGTCCATTAGTCATACTAGGGATGCTCCACTAAGATTAGCTCCGACAGAAACTACGAAGATCTTATACGAACAACTTGATAGGATGAGCAGTCGTAAGGACGTAATAACCATTGGGGGTACATATCGTCCTGACGTGGTTGATCCTCAGTTATTAAGGAAAGGGAGATTAGAAAAGAAAATATATGTTCCTGCTCCCGACTATGAAGGACGTATAGAAATATTTAGGATTCATCTAAAAGGAACCCCCTTATCAAAGGATGTCTCACTAGAAGATCTGGCAGAGAAAACTGAATTCTACGTGGGAGCAGATATCGAAGGAGTAGTGAGGGAAGCTAAAATAATAGCTATCCGTGAAAAGGGTGAGGAATTTGACAGTTTAGAGGCCCGGCACTTTGAAGAAGCTCTTAGGAGAATACCTCCATACCTCTCGCCAGAGATAATGAAAAAATATAACGAAACTTACGAGGCTGAATGCGATCATTGCTATTTATTCTAAAGTACTTTTTGAACTAACCTATAACGGAGTTATTGGACCTGCCTTGTATGTTTTCCTTATTATATCGACATTGAAATCCTTGACTCTATTATCATTCTCTAAGATATCCAGAAACTGAAACATGTCCTTAGGGTCTGTAAAAAATATCTTGCATGCTATATCAAAGATAGTGGTTCCTGCATGCACTAAAGAGGTATTGGGTAGTTCAGCCAACATCTCACCTACTTCATCTCTTTTCCTAGGGTCTTTTACGTGAATCTCTATATGACAACAGAGCTGATAGCCTATTTTCTCCGGATCAGTAAACATAGCAAAGTCCTTTATTATCCCCTCTTTCATCATTTTTTTAACCCTGTACTCTACAGCCTCTCTTGTAAGTTCATAACCTTTCTTAGCTAACTCTTCCTTTAACTCGCTAAACTGTGCCCTAGAATTCCTCCCTAGAAGTCTCAGTAACTCTTTATTAATCTCATCGAGCTTATACACCACGCATCACTTCCTTTATAGCAGTCAATGCTCCACCCCTCATAAATCCTGCTTTCGTTTTAAAAGGATCTAATCCATAACTCTTTATAATGTCAATAGAGTTAAGATAAATCTCCTTCATTTTAGTTGCACTAGGTGGTTTTAAGGAATTTAACTTTGATAAAGATGTGGGATAAAAAGGGATAACTACCGGCATGACTCCTAAACTCGCTAAATGCTCAACACCCTCTAGGTACGTATTCTCGCCTTCTAACCCAGCGAGCAATACCGAACCAACCTGATTCTCCTCAAATACTTCTAAACAACGTTTAAATATTCTATCATAATACTCAAGCTTAAATTCGCTTTTTCCGGGTAAAAATAGTGCTCTAGCTTTTTCGTCATATACTTCCAAATTTATGTATATGGAGTCAGCATTCGAGAGTTTGTCTAACCATCCCATATTCCGTGGCGGCTCTAAATTTACCGAAACAGGTATATTTACCCTTTCTTTTATAGAATTAACAGTCTCGGCGAGTAATTTGCTTCCCCTATCCTTGGGTAATGCCCCTGATGTTAAGGCAATATGAGACTTTATTTCCTTCGCCCCTTTTTCTGCTAATTCCGCTATCCAACTAGCTTTTTTGATTTTCAAAGTATCTATATACCCTGTTACACAAAATTTACATTGAGCCTCCCCCCAATAGATACATCCAGTTGTCATGTAGACAATCAAGAAGCCAGGAGCAACAAGTTTGCCAAGTTTTTCCATACTAACTCCATCCGACGTAGATATATCAAAAAATCGTGGCCGCTGAAGAAACTCTACATCCGTCAAAAAATCTCCATTTTTAAAAATGCTGAATTTATTTCCCCTCATTTTTATTTCGAAAGGTGACGAATCAGTGTAGTATCCATTCAACATGGCTACGGGTACATCTCCTATAAGAAAAGACATATAGTCGCTCGTCGCTGTTGGAAATTTTTTAACTATTTTCTCTTCTAAAGAATAGTCAATTTTAACCCCTTTCGCCTGCAACTCCATTTTTAAATTAGCAATATCCATACTTTATTACTCTCCGTAAAGTATTTATATATTTATTTTATATTAAAAAAAATATTTACATATAATATTATTAAAAAATAAAAAGGTGGTTTGATGAGATTTCTTATAGGAATTCTATTATTTATAGTTACTATAGGTTGTATTACCTCTAGCCCCATAGAAAAAGAGGAACCAACTATTCGGATCGGATACTTAGGTGGCGTTGCACAACCAGAAGTCTACGCTATGTATAACGGATTTTATGAAGAGGAGGGATTGAACATTTCATGGATAAGCTTTAGAGGAGGATCGTCTGTAATTGAAGCAGTTATCGCAGGGGAACTTGATGGAGGAGTCATAGGCTCCACTCCTGCGATAATTAGAGCGGTGTCAAAAGATGTACCAATTAAGGTGGTTGCAGTAGGCGAAGTAGGAACTAAAGAAAAACCCGGGGACTATCTCGTTGTTTTAAAGTCGTCAGGTATAGAGGATATGGCGGATCTAAAAGGAAAGACAATAGCAGTACATCGATTAGGCACCCTCCTTGATTTAACCTTAAGAGTAGGATTAGAGCAAAATGGGATAGACCCCAATACAGAAGTTACTATAACGCAGGTAAAAATCCCAAATATGCCTCAAGCTCTTTTAAATGGGGAAGTAGATGCTGCTTTCGTATTCCCGATGGCCATGCCTCAATTAGAAGACAAAGTAAACGTTGTTTTCACTCCAGCTGATGTCTTCCCTGAGGGAGTTCCCTTTGGAATGGTATTCTTTACCGAAGATTTCATACAAAACCATCCAGATAAGGTAAAAAGTTTCATTAAAGCCTATCTTAGGGGATTGCAGTGGGCAATAGATAATCCAGATAAAGTACCGGAGATAGCAGCCATGGATACGGGACTTCCTATAGAAGTAACTAAGAAGATACCTTGGCCAGAATTTAATCCCTCTGGCCGTGTAAGCGATGAATCATTCAAAAAAATTATCGATGCAATTAAAAAATATGATCCTGAATCACTTGGAAGAAACGTTACTGTAAATGAATTTATTGACTATAGATTCCTATGAATAGAAAAGTACGAAAGACCTTCTCGCTTGTGGGATTTTTCCTAGTGTGGGAAGGGATTTGCTATTTTGGATTAGTGAACCCAATTTTTCTACCTGCTCCAAGTAAGATATTTCTCACTATCATAAAATTACTTCAAAGTGGCGAACTAATAACACATACTACCATAAGCCTTTATAGAGCTATTTTAGGTTTCTTATTGGCGGCAATTATAGCAGTACCTCATGGTATTCTTATAGCATGGTTTAATACAGTCGAAGATTTGACGAACCCTCTAGTTGAACTTTTCAGGCCGATACCCGCGGTTGCTTTAATTCCGGTTGCAATATTGTGGTTCGGTATAGGTAACTTATCGAAGATAATGATTATAGCTTTCGCTTGCTATTTTCCTATCATATTGAACACTATATCGGGAGTAAGACAGGTAGATGTTAACCTCCTGAAAGTTGCTAAACTTTTTGGAGCTAATAGGCTTCAAACTTTAACTAAAATAGTACTACCTTCTGCCTTCCCCTCGATAATGACGGGCCTTAGATTAAGTTTGGCAGTATCTCTGATTCTGCTGATCGTGACTGAAATGATAGGAGCTAGATCTGGCTTAGGTTTAATGATAATAGAAGCAGAGTACACTTTTAAAACTGATAAAATGTTCGCAGGGATATTCACTATCGGCTTTATTGGATTTTTCTTTAATGAAATCATGGTTAGAGTAGAGAGGAGACTAACACGATGGAAGAGAGAGATACAAAGTATCTCGTTCTAAGAATGGAAATAATGCAGGAAATTTTCTGGCTCAATTTACTTCTATACATAGATTACCTTATGTATTCTTTACAATTCACAAATACGATGTAACTAAACTGGGAAAGAAATATGTCTTCTATAAAATTAAATAATGCAGTCCCTATTAAAGCCAAGGTATTATGGAAAGAAGAAAGAGAAAAGACATATATTGCAACTAATAAGGGTCTTTACATACTCAATAAAAAAGCTACTTTTATATGGAAATTGATAGGGGAAGTTGATGAAACAGGAATAGTTGAGTTATATAAAAGAAAATTTAGGGCGGCTACCGAAAAAGAAATTGCGGATTTTATTGAGAAACTAAAAACTTTAGGACTAGTGGAGATTTGAGATGGATTTATTATTAGTAGAAGTTAGGCAGTCTAGAAGTATTTCAGAAGCAGATATAACTGTTCCTCCACTTGGAGTCGCTTATATTGCCGCTTTAGCTGAACAAGGAGGCTTTAAAACCGGTATAATCGACTTAAACGTCACAAATGAAAAACTTGAAAGAAAAATAAAAAAAGCAAAACTAATAGGAGTCTCTTGCTACACCAATAACTATCACGAAGCTCTCAAGATACTTTATTTAGCTAAAAAGCAAAAAAAGAAAGTTATAATAGGGGGGCCTCACGCGACTGCTTTGCCGGATGAGGTTTTAGATGACGGATTCGACTTTGTAGTGGTAGGTGAAGGTGAACTAGTAATAGGTGAGCTACTTAAAGCTCTTGAAAAAGGGACCACACCAACAATAAAGGGTCTGGTGTATAAAGAAAATAACAAAATTCGAAAAAACGGAAGCCACAGAGTTAAAGATCTTGATTCTTTACCTCTACCAGCACGTCATCTATTGGATTTGTGGAAATACACATACCCCGGCGCAGTTGCTACCAGCAGGGGATGTGCGTATTACTGTAGATATTGTTGTGCTAGAAGTATTGCCGGCCGTCTTAGGCTTAGAAAAGCTGAAAAAGTCGTTGACGAGTTAATATACATCCAAAGTCTAGGGTTTGATTCTTTTTTCATTATAGACCCTAATTTCGCATTTGATAAAAGAAGAGTATTAGAAATCTGCAACTCTGTTAAAAAACTGGATATGGAATGGCTCACTGAACTACGATTGGATCATGTCGACAGTGAAGTCATCACGGCAATGGCCAAGGCAGGCTGTAAAGTAGGGCGGTTTGGGATAGAGAGCGGCTCTCAAAGACTTGTGGACTTGATAAATAAAGGTATTCGAATAAGAGAAGTTCTAAGAATTGTAAAAAACTTTGTCCAAGAAGGCATCACACCAGTATGTGGATTCATGATAGGACATCCTACTGAGACTGAAAAGGAATTTAAAGCTACTTTAAAATTAGCCTTAAAAATCAAAAAACTAGGAGGAGAAGTTACTTTCGCAGTTCAGACTCCCTACCCAGGAAGTTATCTCTACAGGAAAGCCGAGAATATCGGAATAAAGATTCTTACTCGCCAATGGCGTGAGTATCATCATCTCAATCCAGTTATAGAAACCCAGAACTTTTCTAATAGCGACTTGAGGAGAATGCTCTTCGATTCTATTACAAGAATAATGAACACTACACTACCTGATATAGAGGTATTAGAAGAGAAGCCTATGGTCACTAAGATTAGTGAGGGCCTGGAGAGGAAATCTTTCAGAAGCATTGCATTACATGCTACATGAAAAGCGCTATCTACACCTCGAATGGCTCCTTTTTATAAAATTTTCACTCAGATAATTTTATCACTAACTTCATTTGAAATTCCAATTATGGCTATTCCAGAATTTGATATTGAGCCTTTTTTAGAGAAAAAAAGAAAAGGTAGAGTAGAGTTCCCTTCACTAAAAGAAACTCTCAAAATTGTTCCAAAGATCCATGGCCATGTTTGTACGGCTTCTTATCTTGGGGCGAGAATGGCTTTACTTGCTGTTACTTATCTAGATTTAGAGAGAAAGAAAGATCTTTGTGCCGCAGTGGAAATTCTTACATGCGCTGCTGATGGCATTGCAAGTGCAACAACATGTAGCTTTGGGAGCGGTAGACTGGTATTTCTAGATCATGGAAAGTTCTCCTCTATTTTCTGTAATCGTAGAACAGGTAAAGCTGTTAGAGTATCCCTCAGACCAGAAGTAGATAAAGAACATATCGAGTATGGAAAAAAACTTAATGAATTTTATTTAAAACTGAAAGACAGAACTCTAGAAGAAGCACGTAATGCAAGAGCAAAATTAGATGAAGAGGAAGCCAAGTTAATAAGAAAGTGGCACAAAATGGATGACGACGAACTATTCATTGTCACCAGCGTAAAGGTCGACCCAAAAAAATTGCAATATCCTCTAGATCAACAGTATATAACAAACCCTATTAACTGCGATGACTGCGGAGAATACGTGGAGAGTTCCAGAACTATAACAAGGAACAGTGAAGTTCTCTGCAAAACATGTGCAGGAATTTTTAAAATTAGAAAATTATAATATCCCAGAATTACTATTCTAATCATTCTTATGCAGAGGATAGGTCTTAGAAAAGGCAGGAAAAGAGCTATACATACTTTTGGACAATGCAGAAAAACTAATTACGGTTATGAAATAAAAAAGCTCTTTAGTGAGGGTATCCTCTGCAAGTTACACACAAGTAATGAGTTGAGAGAAGGCTTCTGCTGGGTCGTGATTAGACCATACCTAGGCTCTGGAAGTCCCTTTACGTTATCATATTTAGAGAAATCTGATAGGACCATAATAGCGGTATTTGAAAAAAATAAAGAGAAATATGAAGTATTTTTAGATAACCGAGGGAGAGCTAGAAATCTTACAAAGAATAGAGGATATTTAATAGAGTTTATACCAAGAAAAAAATTTTACAACTTATATGAGCAAATGCCTCTTGGAAAAGGCAATATCTCAGAGCCTTTTGAGCTAAGGGAAGAAAGGATTAAGAATTTCCTAGAATTGGGAAAAACCACTAGGGAACTATTAGTCTTAGATGCATCTACCGGAATTAAAGAATACTTGAGATACTACGACAAAAAGGGTAGTCTAACATGCCTTAATATATCTATGGAAATCCTTAAAAGAACTAAAGAATGGCTACGGAGTAGCTCGGCTAGTTTCATCGCTTATGATGCTGAGGTTGGCTTTCCGTTCAAGGAAGAAGCTTTTGATCTTGTGGTATGTGATGCTCTCCTAGAATATGTCTCCAACCCTCAGGAAGTTCTAGCTGACGCTTGTAGAGTTGTGAAAAAAGGAGGCACTATGATAATCCTTGAGCCAATTACCTCAAGATATAAAGAAGATTTCTATCCACAAGACCTCTGGGAGATAGCTCTATGGAGACCACAATATGATCCCAATTTCAATTCAACATGTATAGAAATAACACTAGGCAAAAAAGGAATGAAGCAAATTGAAAAAAGAGAGATGACCTTCTACTACGATATATACGATAAAGTAGAATTCCGGCAGGGGATATTAAAGGTCCAAAAATCTTTTATACAATAATCATCCAAGAAATAGCTAGATAGATAGACGTAGAGGAGAGGTTAATAGGGTTGTCTTACATGTACTCAAGAACTGCTCTTTCAGTAGATGAAAAAGCTCTACCTCTCTACAGCGATATCAGAGAATTAGAGGGAATAAGACTAATTTACCAGCATAATGCCAGTGTGTGGGACAACTGGGCAAAACATATTAAAAAAGGCGGAAAAGTTGTAGGTACCCTCGCTAATCCTCCAATAGAGGTATTGAGAGCAGCTAACGTTTTTTCAATAATATACAAGAGGAGAGAGGACTTAAATAGAACGATTATAAAAGGAGATTATAAACTCAGCAAGTGGATTTATCATTTTGGAATCGGAGAATGCGTATGTAGATATGTTAGCGGTGCTGCTGGGTCCCCCATTTTAGGTGCATGCCCCGGGTATGATCTAGTGATAACAGATTTCGTGCCGAAGATCCCAGAGTGGAATATACTGCTACGTAAAATTGGCCAGGAATGGGAATTTGATTTTATAGAAATTGAGGAAGGTCTCACAAGGAAGGAGAGGGAAAGAGCCATATATGATAAACTGTGCTATTTAAAAGATAAATTAGAGAAACTAGCCGGCACAGAAATAACAGATGAAAGCCTTCAGCAGAGCATTGAACTTACAAACGATGTCACACGAGTGTTTCAGGAAATCGATAATCTAGTAAAACAAGAGCCCCATCCACTTAAAAGTTTTGACATCTACAACTTGAAGGTAATATGTACAGACTATATCGGAGGCATAACGCAGGAATTACTCGGGGCGTGCTATATCCTTAAAAATGAACTTAAAGAGAGGGTAGAACAAGGAATTGGATATGAGGGTAAAAAAATCCTACTCGCAGGAGGCTTTAGAAATGAGTTCCTCTATGCGATAGAGGAGAGTAAGGGTATTGTTACGGCGGGATGGCCCTACCAGAGATTTACTTCTCATAGAAAGCTAATAAAAGACGATTCTGACCCTCTCAGAGCTCTCGCTAAATGGTACGCAGGACATTCTGGAATGGGTACAATCAAGGAAACCGCAAGGGACTTTCTAGATCTTATAAAATACCACGAGATCGATGCAGTAATATATAATAAGCAATGCCCCTTTGGGACTTCAGCTGTCTACAATGCATATCGTGAGATTAAATCTCGAGTGGACATACCTTTCTTGACCATAGAAGCCGATCAAGAAAAACCTGAGAAACTTATTAGCTATTTCTTAAGCAAATTAATGTGAAGTTTCTTAAAGTTAAATAGATGTCTTAATCTATGGAAGAAGCTTGCTGTTATCGCTCTTTTAAAAACAACATAGTAAACTGTCGGCTATGTACTCACTATTGTTTTTTAAAAGAGGGTGAGAGAGGATTCTGTAAGGTTAGAATTAATGTAAAAGGAAAACTTTACAATACAATCTATGAGAAGCTTTCAAGTTTCAGCACAGATTACATTGAAAAAACTCCTTTATACCATTTTTACCCTAACCACAGATTTATCACTGTAGGAAGTTTTGGTTGCAACTTAAAATGTGCTTTTTGTTTAACCTGGAGTATAACACAAGTAGAACCGGAAGAATTTAGAGCGGAGTATATTAAAGCCGATAAAATAGTTGAAGCATCTAAACAACTGAAGTGCAGAGGTGTAGTATATACCCATTCAGAGCCTACTCTTAATATAGAATACTACGCTAAGATAATGGAGCTTGCTAAAGGAAATGGGCTCCTAAACGTATTTGCCACTAACGGACTGATATCCCCTGAAGGCTTGAAAACCATCTGTGAGTATATAGACGCGGTTGCCTTGACTGTGAAGGGTAACCAAGAGTTCTATTCTAAAGTATGTGGATTTAAATTTAATAACACTCATTTATTACGTTTAATAGATATTTTTAAAAGTAAAAATACGCATTTGGAGCTGGTTTATGTTATAATACCCGGCTTTAATGATGACGAAAAAAATCTTTCTGAAGCTATACATTTAAGTAAAAAAGCTGACTCTCCACTGATCTTGTTGAGATTCTTTCCAAGCTATAAAATGGACAAAATTGATTCGCCTTCTGAAAAAATTATGGAGAAGGCATTAAATCTAGCATATAGTAAAGGGCTAAAATATGTGTATCTAGAAAATATCTTTTCACATCCAGGAAAGAATACGTATTGCGAAAAATGTAAGAAGTTGTTAATAAGGAGAGAAGGCTATGGGATAGTCGAGTGGCATCTGGAGGGGAATAAATGTCCAAGATGTGGTACTATAATTCCTATAAGGGGGTATCCCTATTTTGATTCATAACAAAAGTGTTTATGTGAGTTCTAAAAAATGAGAAGAAAGAAATTGCCACATTGGCCATCATATGCTCGCTCTCTAAAAAGAACCGCAAAAAAAATAACAGGTCCTGCAAAAAATTTCGAGCCTTTAATTATTAAGGCTTCTGACATTGCTGAGCCATACTATAAAGCTCAGGCTCTCTCATGGATAGCTAGAAGAATGGCGGATGTAAACCTGAAAAGCTCTAATATTTTTTCTATGGCATTAGAAGCTGCCGAAGAAGTTCCACAAGAATGGAGACGTGCCGAGATTCTAGAACATATAATAATAGAGATGTCTAAAGCTGGAGAGAAGGATTATAGTAAACCGATTGATAAAATATTAACAATAAACGACCCTAAACAAAAACAAAAAATTTTAAAAACAATTTCAAGAAGGCTTACATTGCTTGGTATTAAAATACCAGATATATCCAATAAGATTAAGGAAAATTATTCAGAGGATAGCTTTAAAAAGAGTAAAGACCTAATTTATTATCCTAAAACTGGAAAAGCTAAAAAAATTACGCTGGCTTTATTTAACACTTATAAAGGCAAAAAACTTAGAGATCCCCTAATTAGAGCTATTGCGAGAGCGGCTCCTGTATGCTACGCTTTTGATTTAAATCTATGTCTCATAGGATTTCCAGCATCGAATACAGGAGAAGTTATCTCAATAGTAGAAGCAGAAAGTAAAATCGGGGAAGGAGAGAGTTTCATTAGGAGACTTAAAGAAGAGGGTAGATTATTTATAATAAAAGATCTAAAAAGCATACCACCTCATTTAGGAGAGATAGTCGCAACCACTTCTAACCCAGATCAAAAGAAGAGTACGAGTCTAACCGAAATCGTACAAGACAACAATGTCCTTTGCATTTTAATAGGACTTGGAGGACAGGGGCTACCAAAACATATTCTCGCTAGTGCACGCAGACATCTTGAAATCACCGGCAAAGGGGTTCCTTTGGAAACATGCACAGCTATAGGAGCAATTGGGGCCCTCTTATCAAGGAGATAGCGAAGTAGAACTACCATAATATTTATATTAGTTATACAACGCAAGTGAATTGAGGTTTTTACTATGAAGATGCCAAGAGAAAAAAGGACCTATTGCCCTTCATGTAAGGCCCATACTATCCATGAGGTTCTGAGAGTTAAAAAAAGAAAAGCTAGTGAACTTAAAGCAGGACAGAGACAATTTAGACGGGTTATGAAAGGATATGGAGGATTTCCACGCCCCCAGCTAAAAGGTGCTGGTAAACCCACTAAAAAAGTCAGTTTAATATTGAGATGCAAAGAATGTAAGAAATCTCATAGCGTCGAAGGTTTCCGGATAAAGAAACTAGAAATAGAGGAGGCGTGATATGGAGGAATTAATATCTCAACCCCGAAGTAGATTCTTAAGAGTCAAGTGCTCTGACTGTGGCAATGAGCAGGTTATTTTCGGATCAGCTGCAAGTAAAGTAAAATGCTTAATTTGTGGGAAGACATTAGCGGAACCTCTTGGGGGCAAAGCACGTATAATGACAAAAATAGTTTCAGTACTGGAGTGATAACTTGGTTAAGAAAAAGAGCCCATTTCCAAGTGAGAATGATTTGGTAATCTGTACGATCTCCAAGGTATTTTCTCATGGAGCCTTCGCAAAGCTAGATGAATATCAAGGGAAAGAGGGCTTTATCCACATCTCTGAAGTAGCTTCGACCTGGATTAAAAATATCCGTGACTTTGTTAGAGAAGGTCAAAAGACTGTGGCCAAGGTCTTAAGCGTAGACCCCAAGAAGGGCCATATCGACTTATCTGTGCGGAGGGTTAGTGATGCCCAGAGAAAGAATAAAATGATGGAATGGAAAAGGGCTCAAAAAGCAGAAAAACTCTTAGAAATAGCTGCAAAAAAGATTGGTAAGACTCTAGACGAAGCTTACGAGGCGGTGGGTTTTAAGCTTGAAGATAGATTTGGCGAAGTCTATACTGGTCTTGAGGAGATCATAATTGCTGGTGAAGAAGCTTTGAAGGGTCTTAAAATTCCTGAAGAATGGAAAAAAATCGTAACTGCGGTAGCCAAAGAAAATATAGTATTACCCTCAGTTAATATAACAGGGTACTTGGATCTCAGATGCTATAAGCCAGATGGAGTGGATCGTATTAAAAAAGCCCTAATTACTGCAAAGAATGAAAATTATGGAAATTCCAAGATCGAAGTGAAGTACATAAAATCTCCACGATTCAGTATAAATGTAACTTCGCCTGACTACAAATCGGCTGAAGAGGCCCTTAGAAAATGTGCTGAAAGAGCGATATCAGAGATACAAAAACTCGGTGGAATGGGGAAGTTTTTAAGGGAACAAAAATGAAAATAAAATATTGCAAAAATTGCAAGATTTATACGTTACAAGAAAATTGTAAGAAATGTGGCAATGCAACTTCTAGTGCTCATCCGCCTAAATTTTCCCCGCTTGACCCATATGGGAAATATAGAAGAAAACTCAAATTGGAGGCAGAAAAATGAGTTTTGAGATTAAGATTACCAATGAACCAAAACTGGATCGGCCTGTATTAATAGAGGGTCTACCGGGTATAGGGTACGTAGGGAAGATAGCAGCCAGACATTTGATAGTAGAACTCAGAGCCAAAAAATTTGCTATATTACATTCAGACCTCTTCCCGCCGCAGGTGCTCGTTAGGAGAAGTGGTTTGATAGAAACTATGAAAAATGAATTCTATTATTGGGAAGCTGAAGAGAGCGATCAAAAAGACCTGATAATAGTAGATGGGAATACTCAAAGCTCTACTTCAGAAGGGCAATATCTACTAAGCAAGAAAATATTAGAAGTCGTAGAAAGCCAAAACATAAGCAGGGTATACACTCTTGGCGGATTAGGAGTAGGGAGAACCGTAGAGAAACCAAAAGTTTTTGGAGCGGTTACTGATAAAGATTTGATACCAAAACTTGAGGAGCTTAACGTCATAGTAAAAAGAGAGGGTCTAGGACAGATAGTCGGGGTTTCTGGGTTATTATTAGGACTAGCAAAAGTACGGGGGATACCTGGAACATGCTTGATGGGCGAGACTTCTGGGTTTTATCTTGATTCAAATGCTGCGAGAATTGTCCTTGAAGTTCTAACGCGGTTATTGAATATAGAGGTGGACTTGACGAGATTAGTAAAGAAAGCAAAAGAGGCGGAGAAGAGAGTTGCAGAAGCCCAAAGGATGGAAAGGAAGATTATGGAAGAGATGGGCATGATACAGAGAAGACCACCCTCAGATGAAGAGATGAGATATATAGGTTGAATTATCCTTTAGCACAGGGGATACATAATATTTTATTTCCCACCTTTACAGTTTTAGTTTCCATAACCGGCTCGCCGCATAAAGAGCATTTTATAGAGGGGTAGGTTCTTGCTTCTGAGGGTAACTCTATTTTTTTTAGTTCTATAGTAAATAAATCCTCAGCCATATCATTGAGTACCTTATTTATTCTAGCTTTTTTATCTTTTATAGTCGAAAACGCTTCATATTTTAATGCAATCCTGACGGCTTCACCAGAGGGTCTTTTAGCAAAGGTATAAACATGCTTCCCGTAATCACGAATAAGAAGATTTCCTCTGCCAAGAGTACATCCTGTAATTATCTGTACTGCATCAATTGCACAGGATTTATTCTCAACTATAGCTACTAACTCTTCACCTTTCGCCCTGCTTACCCCTAAGATATCTAAAGCCAGAATAGAAACCCTATAACCTATAGCGAGACCAAAGCATTTATGCCCATGAAATTCTATAGCTTTCTGGAAATCCATAAATTCACCTATCAAGATACCTTTAAGTATTTTCCTAGAGATGGTTGAATATGCAAATCGACTGCGATTTTCATATACATAGTAGATATTCTGGAGCTACTTCTGGTAAAATGGACTTTAATACAATTTCTTCTCAGGGAAAATTAAAGGGGTTGGATGTTGTCGGCACAGGAGATGCCTTACATCCAAAGTGGTTAGACGAAATAAAATCGCTTAAAGAGTATTCTGAGGGGATATATGAAATAAATGGTAGCAAGTTTATACTCACGGTCGAAGTCGAGGATAATAGACGGGTTCATCATCTCATATTTTTACCCGAAATTAGCTCTGCTGAGAGCCTTAGAGAGACCTTAAAAAAGTTTTCATCGGATATTGACGTAGATGGAAGACCGCATCTAAGACTCAACGGCGAAGAACTGGTTGATTACGTGAAAGAATGCGAAGGCATCATAGGTCCTTCCCATGCTTTTGTACCATGGACTAGTATCTATAAGGAATATGATAGTTTAGGAGATTGTTATGGAAAAAACATCAGTGATATAAAATTTTTAGAGCTAGGGCTAAGTGCTGATACTGATATGGCGGACCTTATAGGAGAACTAAAAAGAGTAGTATTCCTTTCTAATTCAGACGCGCATTCTCCCTGGCCTCATAGACTTGGGAGAGAATTTAATCGAGTTGAAATATCTGAATTGAACTATAAAAGCATCAAAAACGCAATTCTCGATAAAAAAATTGTTCTTAATGTTGGACTTGATCCTAGACTTGGAAAGTATCATAGGACCGCCTGTATAAAATGCTTTACGCTATACGAGCTAAAAGAGGCAGTTAGATTGAATTGGAGATGTAAGTTGTGTGGAGGGCTTTTAAAGAAAGGCGTCTACGATAGAGTTCTAGAATTGTCTACAAGCAGCTCTCCTAGACACCCATCATTCAGACCAAGATATGTGAGAATAGCTCCTCTAGCTGAGATACTCTGCCTAGCATTAAAAGTTAAAAATATATATTCAGATAAAGTTCAAGAGAGCTGGAAAAAACTTGTAACTCAATTTGGAAGTGAAATTTCTGTTTTAATAGATGTGCCAACTAGAGAAATTGAAAAAGTAAGTAATAAGGAACTTGCTAAGTTGATAAGAGCTTTCAGAGAGGGTAAATTCAAAGTTGAAGAAGGAGGAGGAGGGAGATATGGTAGAGTAATATTCGGTGAAAACAAAGAGCAAAAATTTTATAGAGGAACTCAATCTATGTTGGATTCATTCGTGGAGTGAACGCTATGGAAGTGGAAGAATATTGCTGTTATTGTGGAACTTGCTCGAATGTGTGCCCTGAGAAAGCAATTGAGTTGAGTGATAATGAGAAAGTAGAAATTGATAATAATGCTTGTATAAAGTGCGGAATATGTGTAAAAGCTTGTCCTGTAGGTGCGATATATGGATTATGATACAGTTATAATTGGGGCTGGCCCTGGAGGAAGCATGACAGCTAAAACTGCTGCAGAGCTAGGATTAGACGTGCTGCTCGTTGAAAAGAGACCAGAGATCGGCATGCCCGTAAGATGCGGAGAAGGCACAGGGATTAAGGGACTAAAAGAGCTCGGCATACCAAAAAATAAGAAATATATCGCGTGGGAAACAAAGGGTGAATATATCTATTCACCTGATGGAAAGCGCTTAGAGATAGTTGAAGATGAGCCTAATGGATATGTTCTAGAAAGGAGAATGTTTGATAAATATCTGGCTCTATATGCCGCTAAAGCGGGAGCAGATATACGGACAAGAACATACGCTATGGGAATTAAAAGAGAGAATGGGTTTTTGAGGATTAAGCTTAAACATTTTAATGAAGTTTACGAGGTAAGCTGTAAAATCGTTGTTGGAGCAGATGGAATAGAAGGTACTGTTGGTAAGTGGACAGGCCTAGAAAACAGGACAAAATTATCACAGATGACTTCTAACGTACAATACGAAATGGTAGGACTTAAATTGGAAAATCCTGAGGTCATGGAATTTTACTTAGGAAGAAAAATAGCTCCCGGGGGATACGCTTGGGTTTTTCCAAAAGGAGAAGATATAGCTAACGTAGGATTAGGTATAAGGCCTACTGGCAAAGATACTGCTTTTGAATATTTAAATCGATTTATTAGTTCTCACGATTACTTGAAAAAAGGTAAGAAAGTTGGGATGGTTGTAGGAGGAGTGCCTGTCCAAGGTCCAATAACCAAAAGTGTTACAGACAATGTATTGCTTGTAGGGGATGCCGCAAGGCACGTTGACCCGCTTACTGGAGGGGGTATGTACAACGCAATGGTATGTGGGAGAATCGCAGCTAAAGTTATTCGAGAAGCGGTTGATACACAAAATTTTTCAGAAGAATTTCTTATGAAATACGAGAATGAGTGGAGGGAGAAGGTAGGAGCCGGTCTAATGAGATCTTTAAAAGTAAAAGAGGTACTAGAAAAGTTGTCAGATGAACAAATGAATCAAATCGGTAAATTTTTACGAGGAATGAAGATAGGCAAGTTAGATATAAAAGAAGTAAGTACTTCCCTACTAAAGCTTCCGCCGGAGTTTATAAAATTCGTTGAAAGCCTGCTCTAAAAAAACTCACAAATGTAACCCAAATTTTAAATATAAACATCATCATAATACCGGAAGGGGAATAAATATAGATATAGTAAAGACAGGCATAAGGGACTTTGACCATTTGTTTGAAGGAGGCGGGTATCCTAGGGGAAGTACTATACTAGTGATGGGAGGTCCCGGAACCGGTAAGTCTATTTTCGGTATGCAGTATCTATATTACGGAGCCTTAGAAAATGATGAACCCGGAGTCTATATAACCATGGATGAAACTCCCGAGAAAATAAGACGTAATATGAAACCATTTGGTTGGGATATCCATGCTTTAGAATCCGATAGAAAGCTAATTATAGTCGACGCAGTATCCTCAAGACTGGGAATGGATAGCAGAGAGCCACATAAAATTGGGGGAGGAGTAGATGTTGATTCATTAATCTCACAGGTATTAACTGCGGTAAGAAAAATTGATGCTAAACGTCTTGTCGTAGATTCTATTGCAGTACTAAATCTTTATTCCCAAAGCGAATTTACTGCCAGAACCAATATGCTTAGACTTTCCAATCTATTATCTTTACAGGACCTTACTTCTCTAATAATCACAGAAGCCAAAAGTGCAAGTATAGGTATAACAGAGTTCCCTCCTGAGACCTTCATGTTTGATGGTGTCATCATTTTAAAGCTAGATGTTGAGACTCAGGAACGGCGAATATCTATAAGGAAGATGAGAGGCACCAAACATGTAATAGGTTCTTATAAATTCGCGATAGGTAAAAATGGAATTACCTTGATGCCTTAATAAGGCTTATAATTCCAGCTACTCCGGTCATCATAACATCGCCCATAGGTGAGGCAAATTCTATCTTTATTTTTGAGCCTTCCAAGAGTCTTCTTCTAGGACCGGTTATTAAGAATTTTTTAATATTTCTACTACCAACTTTTTCTCTAATGTAACATCCATGCCCCTCGTCATTAAATATTTCCTCATTAGACACCTCTCCATTTGCAAATCTAATTATATATTTTTCAAGTTTATTTCTATCTAGCATTCCGGTATGGTGTTCTAATATTCCTAAGAACCGATCATCCTCCCCAATCATAGATACGAGAGTATGCCCATTTCCAATATCAACCGCAACTATCGGCCTTTCTTTTAAACCATATGTTGCACCAACTACTGCCGCTATTTTAGAGTCAACCACCACAATATCTCCTGAGCAGAAATTCTTGGCAAACTTAACGATGCTTCTCATTCTAGAGAAATAGGGGGGTGGATCCCTATATAAAAACCCCGTTACTTTTGGATTTCTTTCTACTGTTTCTTTTATCTTTTCGAACCTAAAGGCTCTATCAGATTTCTTTGGAGCATAACCATGGTCTTGAACTGCCAAGCCAATAAAATCAAACTTAAAGTCTTCTCCAACGCCTACAAGAATATTTTTTATTAAATTAAAATCTACATCCCTCGTTTGGATTCTCTCACAATCATAGTTGCCAGTATCTTCTTCATCAATAATCTTGACTCCCATCTCTTCAACTTCTTTTAAGTTATCTCTTATTGTGCGAGCCGAGTTAGGCGTCATATATACCTTATAACCTTTCTTAATATGCCGAAGTATAGCATTTGCTATCGGCCCTCCCCCCATGGTCTCTCCATAAAAAAGGATATCTCCTTTAGTATGGTAAACTTTTTTTGCAAGAACCTGGGTCATTGAAGGTAATACGATTTTAATATTATTCTCAGGAATTTTTCCTTCGTCATATACGAGAATGTCCTGCGTACCAACTCCAATATCTATCGCTAGGATACGTAGGTTTCCGTCGGTATCTCCCATGTTTTTTTATTAACTCGTATATATTTTAAAGTTTAGCTTTACTCTTCATGGCCAAAATTATCAATAAAAAACAAATAATCTCCTTATTTTTAAACAAAAAAAAATTCTTCACTGATAGGCATCTTGGTATTACCTTTATTAAAGAAGATATAATCAGGAAATCAAAAATAATTTATATTATTAAGTCCAAAAAGATCTTGGCTTCCAAGTCGAAAGAGGTTAATTAGGGGCCTCTCCTATGATTTAATTTGATAGCCGTTTAAACTAATATCATGGAGACTAAGGAGAGGAGAATTTACAAAGTTATTTTAAAGGAAAAACAAAGGTCCTTTTTGTATTTATTTAGAGTATCCATAGAAAAATCTATCCGAATGATATTTATTAGTGTATATAAAAACTAAAATTTTAGCTCGGGTAAATCCAATGTTTCGAAAAATCTTGACCCCACCGGCACATTTCATAGCTATGGTAATTAGTAGATATAAGGTAGCCCCAAGTTCTATTATCGCCATATCTTACTTGACAGCTCTTTTAACTCTCATATCATTTTATCTGGCTTTCGCTACTACAAATTTAAATCCCCGGTGGTTCGAAGCAGCAACAATCGGAGGTATGGTACTCAGCGCATTAATTTTTGAGATATTCCAAGAATTCTTAAATATCAAAAAGAATGGTAGACACGCTATAGTACTAGATCGATATACAGACCTCCTACTATTCTGGGGCACATTATATGTGGCTTTTAAGTATAGTTATGAGAGCTTATTGCTTTTCAATATTACACGAGAGTACTTTATCTATACCGGAGCTATTTTGTCTGCCGGCATATTTGTAATGGATTTCTTGTCCTGGAAGAGGAAGAGTTCACAGTTTATTGAAGCTAGATCGGATAGACTCGTTTTCTTCTCTATTTGCTTAGGAGTAGGCTATTATTTAAAACGCTTCGAAGTAGCTTATTTTATTGGAGTTTTACTTTTAATTGGCATAATTTATATCTCAATTATTAAAAGCAACTTTAAGATTTTAATAAATGCTATCTCCTCTACGTTTTCTTATTTACGAGGATTTTTTTCATTTTTATACCGCAACATAATTTCCGTGAGAAAAGTATCTTCTATAAAGTTTAAAAAAGAGGTTTCTTCTCACAATGAATACGTCGAGGAGGAAACCTATCGAGAAGAACATTATCAGCCACCGGGATATCATTTTACAGCGGTTGTAACTAACGGGAAATCTGAGCCTGTTGCTAACGCTGAAGTAACTTTACATAATCTAGAGACAGGAGAAAGTATAACTAAATATACTGATAACCAAGGCAGAGCTGATTATTCCGGCGTAGAGGGGGGGCACTATAAAGTTTTAATAAATGCTGAGGGCTTTGATCCAGAAGAATATGAGCGTTTTATAAGCATGGACTCGGGTGAGGTGTTTACCCTCAGCAAACCGTATTCAGACTTGAGTATTGTCATATCCGATAAATCGAAAGCAACCCCTGTTCCCAATGCTAACGTCACAGTCAAGAGCATTACTGACAGCCAGGTCATAGCGGTGAAGTCATCAGATAACCTTGGAGTAGCGTATTTTGAAAAACTAGAAATTAACGAATATGATATAATCGTCGAAGCTTCAGGATACGAAAGATGGCAAAGAAAAATTAACTTAATCGAAGAGAACGTAGTGGCTGTGAACCTTGAAAAAGAAAGTAAAGCGAGTTTGCCTGTTAATGCCGATACCAGTGCTTTAGCTGAGAGTTCTCATGAAGAAATTGAAATTGATGCCCTTATTGGCGAGTCTTTTCTAATCGAATATGAAGAACCTAAGAAGATTAGAAAAATAATGATAGAGACTATTCAAAAACATCTCTTGGACAGCAGGGATGTCTATATTATTTCATCTCAGGATAGAATAAATGAATATAAAGCCAGATTTGGTGATAGAGTTAAACTAATAGTCCTCACCTTGTCTGATTCGCAAGGTGATAAGGAAATAGTGCGAATTCCAATTACAGATCTAGAGTACCTTAAAACCATATTTGAAGAAATGCCCGCTGGCAGCACTCTTATTTTTGAAAATATATCTAGTTTAATAATGAATCTAAGCTTTGATTCCGTTTTTAAGTTTATTTCAGAAGCTTACAAATACTTTATAGAAGAAGGTCTTTCATTGATATGCCTTCTGAATATAGCTGAAAACGAGGAGCACATAGTTAAGGAATTTAGAAATTTGTTTAAAGTAGTTATTAAAGAAAAGAACGGAAAATTATTTCAGATAAAAAATACCTAAACTGCTCTATACTTCTTTTAAAGGTTGAGATTCGAACCTCCACCAACTCCCAGCAGACTTTATTAGATTGTCCTATTCTTCTTGATGTTTATTAGTAGATATACTATAATGCCAAGTGTTCTATTTTCTTTAAAATCCTTACAGAGGTTCTTTACTCTAGGTGATAGAAAGTTAGCTGCCTATCTTTTTATAAATTGTAGATTACAAAATCAGATAAATTCTTTTTCTTTAAGGCTTATAAAACTAGAATCTCCTATAATAATATGATCAAGTACCTCTATACCCATTATTTTCCCTGCTATTACCATCTCCTTTGTTAATTCAACATCATCTTTACTAGGAGTTGGGTCTCCCGAAGGATGGTTGTGTATAATTATCACAGATGCCGCTGATTCTATAACCGCTGATTTAAAGACTTCTCTAGGGTGGACGATGCTTGCATTTAAACTTCCAATCGATATAGTTTCCTCTTTAATGAGATGGTTCTTGGTGTCGAGATATAATGCGACAAAAGCCTCTTTTTTCATATCTTTCAACCTTGGGGAAATTAAATTATAAACGTCTCTTGAAGATCTAATTTGGGGATGTGGACTTTCTGTAAAACTTGCAAGCCTTCTTGCAATTTCAAAACATGCAACGACCTGACATGCCTTAGCATCGCTAATACCATATATTGACTTTAAAATTGAAGTGCTTAATTGTGATAAACGGCGGAGGTTGTAGTACCTGAGTAATCTTTGAGAAAGAGTTAAAACACTTTCCTTCGAGGTACCGGTCCTAAGAATTATAGCAAGAAGCTCTGCGTTACTTAAAACGTCCGGCCCGTATTTCATTAATCGTTCTCTAGGTCTTTCATCAACCGGCATATCTTTAATTTTTATGGAATATCTCATAGCCTGACTTTTACAATGAAAATTTAAAGTAGATAGTGAATACCGGAGAAAATCTTAGCTAAAAAATTAACTTGTTTTCTATTTATTTTCTACGTTTTTTAAACAATCCTCTTAGTAAAGTAAAATATGTTATATCCTTATGGAAAATTGGAGAGGAGGATATACTTTAGAGGATCATTTCTATAATATCCTAAATAACATTGAGGAGTTTAAAGAACTAAAAAAATATAAAATAAAAATAGAAAATAAGCGTTTTAGTGGCTTCGTGGGATCAGTAAAATCAATGGAAAATATTCCTAATTTTACGTTTATTTTAGGTGAATATTGGGGCTACATAAGTGTAGAGGCTCCAATTTTGTTATGGGCGCTCTATCCTTTTACACTAAATAGGATAGTTATAGCATCATTTTTACTTATAGTAGGTTTTATTTTATTCTTTACTTGGAAGTATGGGACACTAAATAAAGTAATTAAAAATTATAAAAATCATGATTTCATAGTTTTTAGTAATAAGAAGAGCCTCCCCCATGAACTAGGACATATATATCTGCATCGCAAGGAACTACTTGAAAATCCTATTGATAAAAAAGGATTTAGAAATGGTCTTGGATTTTTTTTCAATTATAATGTGAAATTAGACATAAAAGTCGAAGAATTATTAGATAAATATGAATTGAGAAAATACGGGAGATTTAATTCACTATTTCTTAAATACTCCGATAAAATAGGTGATATATACCGATTTTGCGGCCTTATTTAACTTGACAATCCTATTTTTCAACCCATTTACCTCTTCCTTCCCAAACTCTTAATGTAAATGGAAACTTTATTTCTTTTTCTAGCTTGGAATAGATAGCTTCGCATAAATTCTCACATGTGGGCTTTTCCATCAGATCATTAAGTACCCTGTGGTCATACTCCTTCAATATTTTCTTGACTACTTTCCTTAATTCACCGAAATCCATAACCATGCCATCCTTCCCCTTCTCGCCTTCTATAACGACTTCGATACGATAGGTATGCCCGTGCATAGGCTCACACGTTTTGTGTTGCGGCAGACAATGAGCTGCATCGATATATTCAATTATTCCCAATTTCATTATAAAGCACCCCAAATTACATGACTCTGAGGTATAATTCTAACATCTAGATAGGAAAGCTCTTCTTGCAGTCCCAATACCTCCTTAGGTGAAGGTGCTTTTAACCCGCCTATGGGGGTTACAGGTTGCAGAACAACTACGGATACATAGTCCTCTATAAGAGACACCCCATTTATTATCTCCTCTTTATCAAAATTTTCAATAAGAACTATCTTACAAAAACAGTCTCTCTTATTATTTTTCGCTAAAATCCTAAAACATTCAACCATATTCTCGAGATATCTATCATAATGATCAGAGCTGTGTGCTTGAGCTAATTTAAAGTCTCCTGCTACATAGTCTACCATATCTTTTATTTTTGCGGCCTTTTCGGGTAAAGACATATTACTCTCTAGGTAGAGAGGCACCCCAATATTAAGCTCCCTTATAAATTCTGCGTATATTAAAGGTTCTCCTCCAGTTAATGAAATAGAGTGAACATTCGCATATCTCTTCATGGTCGCTGAAACCTCTTCTGGGGACAAGGGGTTCCTTAAATTAGTGAATTCAAATGAACCTGGCACGGATTCCACTCTACAATATTCTGATTTTTTATCTTGCGGTGTATCACAGTATATACAGCTAAGATTACAACCTTCAAAACGTACAAACACTTGTCTAACTCCTATATATGGCCCCTCGCCTTGCGCTGAACAAAATATCTCTCTAATAGGAGCTTTCATTTTAATTCCTCCAGAGGCTTTGTCTTATGTATATCCTTAGTGATATCCTCTATTTCACTGCAGTACCCAACACATATTTCTCGCATAATTTTTTCAGGATTTTTGATTCCCATTTTACTCAAACTCATATACTCATCGCTCTCAACATTAATCCCAAAATGAATTTTTTGAGAATTTCTAGAAACACTGGCAATAGATACCGAAAGCTTCTTACCATTATAAAAGAGATCCCCACCATCTCTAGAACATATGTAGCCTAAGTCGCCGAGTTTTTCTTGAGCAATGAATACTAAAATCCTCTGCCTAGCGTAGGCTAGTTCGATTGAAGAAGAATCAAAATGCTCTACAATAAAATGAAGCATATCTGGAGAATATATTTTCTCACCTTTTTCTTTATCCTCGATATCCACCATGTATTTTGGTGCAACATCGCATTTTCCTCTAAACGCCACTATACAATCACCTGAGATACCTAGATACCTCTCAGCCCAATAAGGCAATATTTGCCTCCCATTATACTCCATTTTTTCAACGATGACCCACTTCATATTCCTAGCCTCTCTAACAAGGGGTCCTTTATTCCCGCATTATTAAAAGCCCTCGATCTCCTGACACAACTTTCACACTTAAGACATGGTTTTTCCCCACCAAAGTAACAGCTCCAGCTCCATTCTAAGGGTGCTTCGTATTTCATGCCTGCTAGCACAATATCGGTTTTACTCATTTTTACTAATGGGGCAAAAACTTCTACTTTTGTTAAAGTAGAGTAGGATAGAGAATTATTTACTGCCTCTACAAACTCCATGGAATTATCAGGAAAAGTTGCAGCTTCTTCTGCATCGAATCCAGTAATTATATATTTCGCTCCCATAGCCTCCGCAAAGCATGCCCCGATATTTATAAATAAACCATTCCGATTGGGAACCCATACCTGTTTTGCAGTTTCTTTCGCCAGTTTAGAATCTAAATCTCTTTCTTTCACTTCAGGTATGTCCCCTTTTATAAGTCCACTCCTAGTAATCTCCTTCAACCAAGATATCCGAATTACTTTATGATCCAAACCTAAAATTTCACATATTTTTGATGAGTACTCTACTTCTCTTTTTCTAGATACCTGACCATAATCGAATGTTAATGCTAGAGGAACTTCTAATTCCTCTATAGATAATCTTAAAGCAACCAGAGAGTCTATGCCACTACTAAGAAGAGAAATCGCTTTCATAATATTTAAACTCGGTGAAAGGAATATAAAAATTATTATTAGACCTTCTTATAAATCCGGTTTTCCAAATCAACTGGAGAAAATAGTCCTCTCGCCTCCCCCATTATAGACTCGGTTTTACCTGAAATAAAATATCCTCCCTTTCTAAGGGAGTTATACAACTCCTTATATAATCGCTTCTTCAGCTCTCTTGTAAAATAAATTACAACGTTTCTACATAGAATTAAATCTAATCCAACATGATGCCTATCCTTAAGTAGATCTCTTTTCTCAAATTTTACTAAATTTTTCATAGAGGGAATAATAGTGTAGGTCCCATCTTCCTTGATAAAATATTTTTTAATCTGCTCCGAGTTTAAGCCTCTCATTTCGCTTTCATGATATCTTCCTATTCTTGCTCTCTCTAATACCTCTCTATCAATATCAGAGGCAAATATTACGATAGCAAAATTCTTTATTTTCTCTCCCAGAAATTCATGTAATAGGATTGCAACAGAATATGGTTCCTTGCCATCAGCGCATCCTATACTCCATATCCGGAGGTATTTCCTATTATTTCTTTCCATTTCTTCAAATAGACTCGGAAAGACTTTTTTCTTAATAGCCTCAAATACCTCTGGATTTCTAAACCATTCAGTAACGTTAACGGTTAGTACTCTTATCAGCTTATCATATTCTTCAGGGTTATTAGTAAGTAATTGCTCGTATTCTCTGTAAGTTTTAATGCCTAGGGCTCTCATTCTAATTTGAAATCTCCGCTTGAGATGTTTATCACCGTAAAACTGAGTTTGAAAATCGATACTTTCTTTTACTCTTTTCTTTAGTTTTTCAAAGAAAAAATCGTCATCAAACATGTTCTTTGAGTTCTCTAATGCGCTGTTGGATCTGATCAATCTTAGATTTGTATATTTTAGCTTTCGGACTGTTTTTATCTTTGATATTTTCGTAAGAGCGTAAGAGAGACTTCTCTTGTATTTGTAAAAGCTTCAGCTCTTTCGCAATTTTATGAGACACTCCAGCCCCAGGTTCTACTGGTCCCATAGGAACTACTGTCTGAGCGGACTCTATAGAAGTTTTTTGTTGAGTTAATAACTTTATCATAGTCTCAAGTTCAGAAAGTTTTTTCTCATATTCAGCCAATTTCTCCGCATCCTTAGAAGCGGGAATAGAAACCTGAGCTTCCCTTGTTTTAGATAAAAGAATCTCTTTCTCCTTTTCAGATATTTCTTTATCTTTCTTTGCTAACTCCTTTTCAAGCTGTTGGATCTTAGCATTTAATGCAGCACCAGTCTTAGTTAACTCACGTATAAGGGAGTCTTTAGATTCTAAAATACTTGTTTTTTCTTCCAGCTCTTTTTTAAGCCTCTTTATTTGCTGATTCTGTTCAAACCAAGTATTCTTCAACGTCGTAAGTTCTTCATCTTGGGCTGCCGCCATCATCTTAAATTGCTCAGCTTCTGACAATCTTTCAGCGAGTATCTTTTTCTGATTCTCAAAATCTTCTACTAGTTTACGCTTTGCCTCTTCGAGTTCTGTGATCCTTCTTTCATAAGAATCTATCTTCCTTTCTCTATCCTCAAGTTCTTTCTTTAGTTCCTCTACCAAGGCTGTTTGCTCTGACAATGTTCTTTTCTGCTTCTCAAACTCTTCAGTAATTTTACGTCTCGCTTCCTCAAGTTCTGATAATCTGCTCTCGTATGACTCGATCTTTCTCTCTCTATCTTCCAACTCCCTCCTTAGCTTCTCGACTTGCGTACCCAAAGCGGCAGTTTTACCGGTAAGCTCTGCTATTGTGTTATCCTTAGACGATATGATCTCGTCTTTTTCCCCGAGTTGCGCTTTCAATGCTTTTATTTGCTGATTTAATTCCCACCAAGTATTTTTTAGGGAACCTAACTCAGAATCTTGAGAAGCTGCAATGGTTTTGTACTCTTCGGCTTCAGCTGTAGCTTTTTCTAAAGCAGCTCTCTGCTCTTCGACAGTTCTTCTGAGAACTTTTACTTCTTCTGCTAACGGCCTCAGAACTCTTAGTTCAGCTTCCAAGCCAGCAACTTTAGAATCATCTTCTAGTTGTCTAATTTTCTTCTTAGCCTCTCTTAGTAGTAACTCTGCTTTGTCTCTCTGTTTAGTAAGTTCTTTAACCCGCGCCTCCATATCTTTATAGTCTTCAAGGATTCTGTTTTTCTCTGTTAGTTCCTTCTTGAGTCGGTCGTTTTCGGCTCTGATAGTTGCGGACTTCTTCACCAGTTCTTTTACCATGGCTTCCTTAGAAGCCAGTAATGCAGTTCTTTCTTCTAGCTCGGCTCTAAGACTCTTAACTTCCTTATTCAATTCCCACCAAGTAGCCTTTAAAGAATTAAGCTCCGCATCTTGAGAAGCCGCCATCTGCATGTATTGCTCTGCCTCAGAGGTCTTTACAGCGAGCATATCTTCCTGTTCTGATAATTTTACCTTAAGGTCTCTTATCTCCCTCTCAAGATTGGCTATCTTAGATTCATCTTCTAGGCGTTGAATAGTTTCTAGATGTCTTTTAATTTCCTCGTCCTTTTCCTCTAGGTCTTTATTAAGTTGATTAATCTCGCTATTGAGAATCTCTATTGTTTTATTTAGCTCTTGGATCTCCGACTCCTTGAGCATTATTAGGCTTTCTTTTTCCCTGAGGTCCTCCTTTACTTCCTCTAACTGGGCTGTAAACACAGCGATTTTTTCTAGATCTTTCTCTAGTAGAAGATTCGTTTCTGCTAGAGAATTGTTTTTCATTTGGAGAAGTTGTACTTCATTACTAAGATAATTAATCTGCCTCTTGAGCTCTTCGATTTTATTCAGCGCATATGAGAATCCTATCTCAGGCTTTTCTTTTGCAAATGCGCTTAATAGCACATATTCAGGCGCTGCTTCTTCTATTATAAGTTGATTCTCAGGGTCTTCATTCTCCGTTTCATTATTTTCTTCTTCAACTTCTTCCATTATAGGCTGTTCATCTTTTTTCCTATGAAAAATAGCCTCGAATAATGAGCTTATTTTTTCCTTAAACCTCATCTCCCGTCGCCTCAGAAGATGCTAATTCTTTTTTTAGACTCATTATATTATTAGAAATTTGCTCAAGCTTATCTTTATATGTTTTCTCCAGCACTTTCTTTTTCGCCTCATTAGGTTCATTAGAAAGATTTTCCAACAGATTTAAAACACTCTTTCTTTCTATCTCTAGCCTCTTTATTTTTTTCTCCAACTCGTCTTGGTTCGTAGTTGGTATTTCTTCCTTCTCTTCCTTGATAACCTCCGGGGGAGTCAGCTCGACTTCAAGCATCTTCTCTAGTCTCTTGAAATCTTCCCTTAGTGCATCTTTTATTTCTTCTAGTTTTTTCTGATTCTTACTTTTAATCTCATTATAACTCTCCTCAGATATTGCTCCTCTCTTATAATCCTCATCAACTATTTTCATTAGTTCTAGGATCTCTCGACTTTCTCTCGTGAGTTCTTCAATTCTACGCATTTCTTTCAGCTCAGGCCCTATTTTCCTAATTCTATCAGTTATCTCCATACTGACTTTCTCCAGCTCTAATAAACGAATCCTTCTTTCAAGATTCTTTATAGCCTCCTCTGCGCTGATTAATCTATCATTCATTCCCTCTGAAGCAGCAAATCTTTCTACTAAAAAATTCTCAAGATTTCTTAATTCTTCAGATAATTCGGTTTTAGTAACAGCTCCTTCTAATTTTACATATAGGTTATCAAGAGATCTGAGCAACTCTTTTGAAAGCTCATCAAACCTTATTATCTTACTCCTATCTTCTTCGAGTTCGGTTAACCTATCAGTAAGCTCTGCAAAAATTGTTTCCACCTTTGCCGATAACCTATCGGTATACTTTTTTGTTTCCTCTACTGCACTAACTTTCTCGCTAACAGATTGCGCAATCTCCACCAAGTTTTCGAAACTTTTTATTTTATCAATCAACTTCCTGAATTCTGAAACCTCTTTTCCAAGGCGGTCAACAGTCTCTTCGAGTCTTTCTATGAGAATCTTATTTTCTATTATCTTCTTTTCTTTCCTATCTAACTCCTTTGCAAATTCATCTGGCTTAACTGTTTCAAAAATATCTTTAATATTTTCAAATTCGGCTTCGAGAAAACCAAATGATTTTTCTCTTTCAAGAATCATTGATCTTAATTCGCCTACTTGCTCTGAAACCCTCATTATCCTATCATCTATTCTAGATCTTGCCTCTTCAAATGTCGCAAGCTTCCCTTCAAGTTTTTCTATTTTAAGGAGGAGGCTCTCAGGAGTTAATGCTTCTCCTTCCCTTCTAGTTTCTTCTTTCTTTTCTTTCTCTAGCAACTTCCTCTCGTATTCCCTCTCCGCTTCAAGTTGCTTCTGTAACTCTGCCTCAGCATCATATTCCTCATCGGTTAAAAGCTCTATTTCTTCTTCTTTTTCCTCTTCCTCCTTTTTTCGCCAAAAGACCATCTATGCAAACCTCAATTTTAAATAATTATATGTAATACTCTATAAAACTATCCCTCTCTATAATACATACCCGCTCATATTTTGGATGCCCATGAATATTTATTATCATTTCAACCCCCCAATATTTCCTGTTTTTTTCTTATACCATATCAGACCTAACCCAGCGAATATAGGTAGAACTGCTATTTTTTTGGTTGTAGTCCAGAAAGGCTTAAACACCGTGAAGATATCCGCGGCAGAAGCAGACTTATTCTCATACAAGGCCGCCGCCTCAATATAATACCTACCGGCCTCCAAGCTAAGGTTCTCAGCCGGAATAACCCTAACAAAAGAAAGAGAAGTCTCAATAGCCATCTCCTCCTCAACCTTAGTCAAAACCCTCTCAGTCTCCAACTCCTTAACCGCATACACCAGATGAACATCAAACCTCTCCTTAAAACCAAGATTATAAAGAGAAACATAAAACTTCAAAGGACTACCCAACGAAAGCTCCTTCGTAATAGCCTCCACCTTAACATCCATCAACGGCTC